>Ga0210050_1000147_pt1 | contig 95102 bp, 82 predicted proteins | sample CryGey132114_all_FD_185463 | JGI IMG/M metagenome (GOLD analysis project Ga0210050, IMG submission 185463) | Groundwater microbial communities from aquifer - Crystal Geyser CG22_combo_CG10-13_8/21/14_all (SPAdes) (version 2) | ecosystem: Environmental > Aquatic > Deep subsurface > Groundwater ... | reverse complement strand
CCATTTTAGAAAAAATCCACCCCCGCGAAAATCAAAAGAGTAAGGAACATTTTTTCTTTTTGGGGTTACCGAGTGAAGCGAGGCGGTGGCGGGGCTTTCGTGGAGCGTACGATTTAGTTTCAAGCCACCACGCACGCGGAGCGTGCCACATCATTTGTTTTGAAAATAGGTGTGAGTTTGGTACAATAGAAACACCAGAAGGGAACTCAAAGGTTTTTTTGAAGCAGAAATGCGGGACGCGCGAAGCGCGTCCCGCATTCTGGCTTTGAAAAAGCCGTTAAGTTCTGTTCTGGTGCGCCCGGCAGGATTTGAACCTGCGACCCCCAGCTCCGCAAGCTGATGCTCTATCCAACTGAGCTACGAGCGCATAAAACACGAGCAGGTGTGTTATAACACACCTCTGCCATTTTTACAATCCCTTATATTTTGAGTAATCGTGTCAGTGTGTCAACAAGCGGCTCCTGATCCTGTTCCAAATCCTCCGCCACGTACCTCCGCATATATTCGCGAATACGGAGCGGATTTTCCTTTTCCAAGGGTATGGTGAAATGCGGATGAAAGAGTGATTTCAACTCCACATACAGATTCTTGGTTTCTGGTGGCTGGTAAATAATCCAGAACTTCTCTATGTCCGTATACGTATAGAACCGGTTGCCGACCACGATACCAAGATCGGTAAGTGAAAATTGCACCGGCAGAGGTTCGTGAAAATGATGGAGCACGTAGATAATGGCAAACAATATCAGCAAGAACGCAAACAGGTACCCGCCATGCAAAAGCGCCAGTGCGAACAACCCACCGCCAATCGCTACCGCACCCGCATACCACCATCTCCCGCGATAGGGAATGGTAAATTCGGGAAATTGCCAGCTTGCAAAAACACGGTAGTGAGGTTCCGACGCTAAAGGTGATGTCGCGACGTGAGGCATAGGAATATAAAAGAGGTTACGCTTTCAGTATAGCATAGAGGTCCTTGCTCCTACAAACCGCTACAAAGGAAGTGTACGCGCAATATGCAATTCATGTTGCAATTTTTTCTCCAGATGATCGGGGTGTACGCGGCAGAAATATTCAACCTGCGATGCCGAGTAGTGCGCAGAGCGGTGTATGGGTTGCGCGTGCGTGTGGCGGGTCATTACTCTCCCGTCATGCGGATCGTACTCCCATCCCTGACACATCAAGTTGCGCTCACGCAGCTCGTGCAGCAACACGAACTTCCGTTCGCTTTCCTTAATATCGTCATCTATCCAGACTTCGTTTTTTGGCATGAAAGGATAGACCGCATCGTGTCCTCCCTCGGTAAAATCTATGAAACGCAACGTGCGAACCATTTCGCCATCAACGATCCAGATGGTAAGAAAATCACTTGCGTACGGCGCGAAACGTTTTTTATGCACCTTTTCTAAAATTTCTTTTTTTGTAGCAACACCTGTTTTTTTCGCGTGCGTAAAAAAATCTTCCTGCGCTCACGCGTCTCTATACGGCTGGCTTTCTCGCGTGCCGCTTCTTCGGTGAGCCCCTCCTCGCGAAAGCGCCGCTCTGCAAGCATGTAATCAATAAAATAACGCCTCACCCGGGGCGGATTCTTTTTCAACCCAAAGCTCATTTTTTGGTATGAAGGAAAAATTGCAATGCTGACCAAAATTACAAAATTCCCTGTTGAGGTGGCTCCGCACGTAATTTCCGTCTACCATGCAGACGGCAGAAGCGCCGATCGTGCGCATCTTCTTGAGATAGGGTTGCCGCATACACGCCCCTAGGTTTCCGCCATAAAATCAGCCCGTTGTTTGATGAGCTGCTGCGCAACTGCCGCCGAAATAGTAAATACCGTATCCGTATCAATCCGTTCAACAAACGCGCCTCCATTTTCCCGTTGCGTTAAGGAGAGAGTTGCGTGTGGCACATTATCAGACCCGAAGAGTTCTATGAAGTAGGTTGGTTTGAGCACTTCGGCACTGTCTGCCGCGCGGAATCCGTCCGCACGCAGCGACACTACGGCGGAAATGAATGCGGCAATATTGGTTTGGTTGACGGCTTGATCATCACGGTCGGAGAACACCCATACCGCATCTTTCTTGCTAAGCGGTATTTTTTTGGTTTCTTGCGTCAGTTCCATGCGCGCGATTGTGGAACCGTCCAGAGTGAGTATCGCTTTATCACGCCAGTCGTCCCGCGCCGTCACAACCGCCGAGGAGAGATTTCCTGCCACATCCAACACGTCATTGGATTCCGATAGACGTGCGTACGTGCCACCGATATCCGCTGCCTTACCTACGATAACTTCGGCACGCTTATCACTACCGCTCCAAAACGTCACGCGCTTGCCTGTGGCATCGTCAACAGCGAAAGTTGCATGATTATCCGGATTACGAGCCACAACAGCGCGGACAGCGCTTCCCTTGAGTGCGGTCCAAAAACTCTCCAAAGTATCACTCGCAACGGCAAAACCGTCCACCGTCCACCCTTGCGCCGTTTTGTCCAAAATGAGACTTCCAGCGGGTGAGGTGATGTCTATACGATCAATTTCCGCTTCCAAAAGCCTTGCGGGAGGAAAATCTCCTTTCGGCACCGATACCTCTTTATCCCGCAAGAAGGTTGTGAGCGCATAGCCCCCGATAACAAGCGCAAGCAGCACGAGCAGTGTAACCAGTGTGTTAGTTTTCATAGGATGAGGTGTAGATGCGACGAGTCTTCTGCCGCCTCCGAAAGAGGTGCAACATGCCGCCAAGCGCGATCACAAACGGCACGCCCACAAAATTGACATACTTGACGATCTGGCGTTCGACATCTGACTGATAGAGAAGATTGCGCTGCTGCACTTGTCGCGCGCGCAAACCGGCGAGTGAGGCATCCTGCGCTAGCCAATCAATACTATTGAGCACGAACGCGACGCCTTGTGGGTCATTCTGCACAAATTGACCACCCAAAAATTCAGCCGACCCCACCACAATCGCGCGCCCTTGCACCCCACCAGAAACCAGCGTTCCTTCAACTAACGCGGCGAGCGGCAGTGTGCGGAACTGATCGTCAACCGGCTGGGGAAGTTTTTGCGGATCCAATACATACGCGCCTCCCGATTGCACGCTCGCGTACGGCGTGGTCGTGAATAATGGTTTAATGGTGCGCGTGTCATCGCTTGCGGCAAGCGCGAGTGAACTCGTCCAAGGGAGCGCGATTGATGTAAGGTTACCCAACAGCTCCTGCTCGGCAACAGCTAGGGCACGCGGCCAGAGCGGATAGGGCAGGATAAAGCTGACGAAACCGCCGCCGAATGAAACACGCTCATTTGACTGGTAGTCCATGACCAGGTCGCTATTGATCGTAACACCCAATGCCTGCGCGATCGCACCTGCGTTGCTTTGGGTAGCAAATGCCTGAAATGTTGTGGGTTCAACTGTTACGGCGGATGCCGCCAAAAACAGGCTACCGCCGCGGGAGAGAAACGCCTCAAGCGCTATCTTGTCGGCATCGCTCAAAGTCTGTGTAGCGCCCACGATCACGACGACATCTACATCATCCGGTATAGTGGTACTCGTGTCGCTCAAGGTGAGCGGTTCCACCGTATACTGTTTTGAGAGCTCTTGTTGCAGCGCGCCAAGATCCTGATACAGCGACTTTTCTCCATGTCCCTGCAAAAAAGCAACTGTCTTTCTATCAGCAGTCGTCAGTCGGTGGATGGTGCGCGTTATCTGGTACTCCAAGTCTCCCGTTTGCTGGATGAACGGAATCACTTCATGCTGATCAAGATACGATATGGTCAAGCCCAAAAAACCTTGCTGCACCTGGTATGCATCCTGCTGAATAACATTGAAGCGCACCGGCGCAATGCCGGCTTCCTGCGCTCGTTGCGCCGCCGCTTCACTGCCATCCAGCGTCGTCACCTCCACACGGAGAGCATTCCATCCCGCGCGCTCGTAGTCGTTCAAAAGATCCCGCACGTCGCGCGCAGTGAGTGCAACTTGTGCGGGAAGTTTTTGAGAAACGTAGAGCGTCAGCGTCACGACGTCAGGCAGATGCGCGACAGTTTGCTTCGTCGCATCCGTGAGCGTGTATATTTTTGCATCGGTAAAATCAAACCGCCCAGGTATGAATCCACCTGTAAGATTGATGGCTATCGCGAGCGCGACCACAATTGCCGTTCCCACTTTCAGCCGCAGGTAGGATGCGCTTGTCCGTGGCACGCGCTTGCGCTCCAGCAGCAAATACGTTGCGAACGCAAAAACGGCAATAAGCGACACAAAATACACGAGGTCGCGTACGTCCAGAACGCCTCGCGCCATATTCTGAAAGTGTGTGAGAATACTTAGGTGCTGGAAGCCGACATTCAGAGGATACGGCAAGGAGAGCGTTACGACGGGAAATCCCGCAATGACGAGAAAAAACGCGACCCCGATACCGACGATGAATGCGATCACCTGATGTTTGGTGACCGCAGACGCAAAGACGCCCACTGCGGTAAGCCCTGCCGCCATAGAAAGCGCCCCGAGATACTGCCCGAACACCACCCCCAAGTCCAGGGCGCCTCCGCGCGCAATGCCGATAACTGCGGGAAAAGTCAGGAGAATAGCTGATGCAACAAAAAGCCAGCAGCCAAGTATTTTTGCACCGAGTATTTCCCCGAGTCGCACCGGCTGCGTCGTGAGGAGTTCCCATGTTCCTTCTTTTTCTTCCTCGGCAACCGCACGCATGGTAACCGCAGGAACAAAGAACATGAGAAACCATGGCAGTAAATCAAACAGTGGCCGCATGGATGCCTCGCCGTTTAAAAGCGCCGTATGGAAAAAGAAGAAAAAGTTTGCCGCGAGAAACACGACTAACAGCACATACGCGGTCGGATGATCTACAAACGTACGCCATTCTTTTTTTACGAGCGTGTACCAAGGTGATTTCATACGGTAGTTTGTGTAAGTCGGGTAAAGACATCTTCAAGACCTTTGCGCTCGTGCCGCAATTCCCACAGCGTCCAGCCGCGTTCTTTTGCAAGACGAAAGATAGCGGGTCGCAGGTCCCCTTCACCAACAACTTCAAGCACCAGTTGCTTTCTGTGGTGATGTACTTCATAACTCGCCACACGCACCCTTCCCAGCGATATCATGCCGTTGCGGACATTAGCGCCTTCAACTTCAACGGCAATGCGTTGCCGCTCACCGCCGCTTGCCAAAAGAGTATCAACACTACCTTCGGCGGCGAGTTTCCCTGCATTGATGATGATCAGCCGATCGCAAGTATGTTGCACCTCGGAGAGTACGTGCGTGCTCAAGAGTACGGTATGGTCACGACCCAAACGATGTAAAAGATCCCGAATCTCCAACCGTTGATTGGGATCCAGCCCCTCGGTCGGCTCATCCAAAATGAGTAAGTCCGGTTCGTGCAAAATCGCGGCAGCTAGGCCTGTGCGCTGGCGGTAACCCTTGGAAAGTTCCACAATCGGCTTATAGACAACCCCTTCAAGCGAGGTAAGAGAAACGGCACGATCAAGCGCCTTACGCAGTACGGATTTGGAAACACCGTGCGTACGAGCCGAAAACGTGAGGTATTCCATAACTGACATTTCAGGATACAGTGGATTGTTCTCCGGCAGGTAGCCGATGCGCCGTTTGGCATACAGCGGATTTTCGCTCATCGCAACACCGTCAAGCGTAACCGTGCCTCCGTCCGGCTCATAGTAATTGGCGAGTATGCGCATGGTGGTCGTTTTTCCGGCACCGTTCGGACCCAACAAACCGACAACCTCTCCTTTCCCTATGGAAAAAGAGAGATCGGCTATCGCCTGTGTCGTACCGAAATTTTTTGAGATGTTGTTGACCTCCAACATAAGAAAAATTATTACTTCACTATTATAAACCCAAGAGAATATGTGTCAAGCTGGTATAGCAATATATTCCTTGCCAAACTGTGTTTTCATGATTATGCCAACGCTGTTTTAGGGTATGTAACGCATGCCTGCTACTTTTAAGAAAGTTTGGTCATCAAGCATAAGCCTGTTGACAACCTTACTGGCATTTTAACCTTATTTTTGTTATACTTTCAGTGTATCATATAGTGTTGTATACACAAAAATGCTTCGGAAAGGAGGTGAAATGCTATGAAAATGTCTTGCAATGTTGGTGTCACCGATAAAATTGTTCGTGTAGTTATCGGCATTATCGGTTTATGGCTCGCTTCCGCCTATAGCCCGTTGTGGTTACTGCTCTCATTGGCAATGTTCCTAACTGCAGGAGTAAGTTGGTGTCCGGTCAATAAGATGATGGGGGTCAACACCTGCCATGTCAAAACCGAGCATACGAAAGATGAACACAAAAAAGAGGGTGGAATGGCTAAGCCCATGAAAGAGCAGACTCCAAAAGAAGAATCTATGATGCCCGAGGATCACAAAGATGATACGGGATCCGGTGAATCAAAATTGGAAATGTAATTCCGAAATTGGAAAGGGAAATCTTTTCAAACATGAATCCCGTCCGCTGTTTGCGGACGGGATTTTATTGATTCGTCGGTCAAAAATAGGAGGTCTAATTTTGGAGTATATTTACAACAATGGATTATTCATTACTGGAATTATCCCGGACGTCCATGTGGATTACTTAATAACCCATGGATACTTGTCCAAAATGACGTGGACTGATATATTTTCTTGCTTTTTCCCCTTATCCCGACTATAGTTACCCTACCTATGCAGCCATTTGCACTACCACCCCATCTGCGTCATTTGAGCAAACTTGCGCCACTATTTTTCATCGCTCTCTTTATCGTGCTGCTCAAGTTTCCTCAAGTTTTTATGGTACTGCTCATCTTGGGTATTGCAGCCTCGCGTTTCTGGCCGCACATACGCAAACTCTTGGACGAGCGATCAAAAGACACCGAGTTTATCAACATTCCTGCATCTTCAAAAAACTTTACTTTCTTACACACTATACCTATGCATCCAGGCAAAATTGTGCGCTGGGTTTTGGGACTGGTTGTCCTGGGACTCATACTCGTCAACTCCATCGTCATTGTGCCTGCGGGCGCAACCGGCGTGTACCACCTGTTCGGCAAGGTACGCGATGAAGAATTATCCTCCGGCATACACCTCATCAACCCCTTTGCGCGTATAACCCTGATGAGCGTCCGTACCGAAGGATACACCATGAGCATCGCGCAGGGCGAAGGCAATCGATCCCAAAGCGATGCCATAGATGCGCTCACCAAAGAGGGTTTAACCGTAACCCTGGATCTTACGATATTTTACCGTTTGCAGGAAATGAGCGCATCAGACGTGTTTAAAAATCTTGGTACAAACTATGAAGAAAAGATTATCCGTCCGTCCATCCGAGCTGCCATTCGCGAAGTGATAGCGGGATATGAGGCAAAGGATATATATTCCGAGAAGCGAGATGAGGCGGCACAGCAAATACTTTCTCAACTGGATATCGCCTTGGAGGAGCGTGGCTTTGTTGTGGAAAACGTTCTGCTACGCAATGTAATTTTGCCTCCCAAGCTTGCTGAAAGCATTCAAAGCAAACTGACCGCGGAACAGGAATCCGAACGCTACGACTTTATCCTTGATAAAGAAAAGAAGGAAGCTGACCGCAAGCGCATTGAAGCCGAGGGGCAGCGTGATGCGCAAAAAACTATCAATGAAAGCTTGACCGATCGGTATCTGAACTACCTCTACATCCAACAGTTGAAAGATAAGCCGGGAACGTTTTATGTTCCCGTAAGTCCGGCTAACGGCTTGCCGCTATTCAAGAATGTACCGTAAGCACAGGAAGGCAAAGTACGCGAAAATAAAAAACTTGTAACCTAACCACCACCAATGGCATACCATGGGTGGTGTTGACTTATTGCAAAAAATGTACTATAATAGTAGTCGTTTTACTGCTCTTTAGAATTGTAACCGACCCCCAACCCCGCGTGGAGAGTGGAAATCTAATGAAAAATTTTATGAGTTTTCATTGAGCATAATGCTCAATGTATGGGCATTTTTTGGCGTGGTGCTGTCCTGGTATAGCACCACGCGTGCAGTGCGGACAAGGTACCGATGTCCGAACTGCAAACGCAGGAGGGTGTATATGGAGGAGGGAGAATGTACAATAGTGTCGCTTTTGCCATCAGGCATTCGGTGGCGTGAGCTGCACTGTAGATGTTGCGAAAGAAGGTGGGGAGTCCAACATGTGATTGTTGGACTGGAGTATGAGCAAAGATACGCCGCCAGATATGTTAGTGCTCTGGCGGAGAGGATTTGGCAAAAATGTTTCTAACTTCTACTGGTGTAATAGAGGTTAGAAGTAGTACGGCATGGTACACAACCCTGCCGTTTTTTCTTTTCTAACTATGCCACTTCTCTTCCCTAGCCCCCTCTTTCCCATTAACCCAACGTGCGAGCGTAAAAAGCAAGTCCGAGAGCCGGTTGAGATACTGCTTGGCAAGCGAATTGATACGATCTTCTTTTTCAAACGCCACAACCGCACGCTCCGCGCGGCGGCACACCGCACGCGCCAAGTGCATCTGCGCGCCAAGTATACTACCCCCGGGAAGAATGAAGTGTTTGAGTTCCGGTATGTCTTGATCAAGCTCGTCAATACGGTTTTCCAGAAATGTAAGGTGTGCTTGGGTAATGCGCGGCGTATTGCCCGCACCATCCATCGGCGCCGCCAAATCCGCGCCAAGTACAAAGCAGTCGTTTTGGATATGTTGTATAAGATGCGCAGCATCAGGAAGAGTTTTTGCTTCTACCGCCGCAATGCCCAATGTGGCATTCAATTCATCAACCGAACCTATCGCCTCAATCGTGCAGCTGCGCTTGGACACGCGCTTCCCGTCGGTAAGTCCCGTCTCTCCCCTGTCTCCGGTTTTAGTGTAAATTTTCATAAGCCATTTTTTATCATGAAGTTGTTGAGAAATCAATATACATGTGCTATACCACGTCTAACCTTTTTTGTTTATGCACCCCGTTCATTGAAAGGGTACATTCGTGGAATTAACACCTCTCTTCTGCATGTGGCTTGAAGAAAACGAAAGCGGTGTCATTCACTACCATGAGAGGTATGAAAAAGGATACGAACTTTCGGAAGAAAGTTTAATGACTTTTTGCGGCATAGACGCTCCCGAAGATCTCTCCCGTATCGTCTACGAGCAATCGGTACAGAATGCGATTGCGTACGGTGGACCGTTTTGCGATAAATGTTCCGCGGAAGCATTTGACACCGGGTACGATTACGGTAAATACGCCATCATGGAAAATTTCGTGGTAATGCGACTCCCAAGTATTTCCTTTTGTGGTCAGTTGCACATTCTCAATGGTTGTTTTTCAAGCGGCAACGCGCCAAATCTTCCAATATACCTGATCGCTGGAAGCAATGCAAATTCTTGAAAAAAGCGTGCAACATGCTCGCAAGCCATTTTGGACTCGTGGACGGGAACGATGCATTAGCTGGCAATAAGATTATGTGACTAAGTCCGCAACAACTCGCCGCGGAATGCCGCAAGAAGGAGCTGCGAGACGGACTTAAATGGATGAAAATTCAAAATCAGTATCATGCAGGCACTTAGACATCATTAGACAGCACACTTTGACAATTTGTTCAACGTGGACTTGCTGGCTTCAAGTCCTTTTTTGTTTTCCCACAACGCCCCTCTTTTTGGGAGGGGCGCAGGGAATTTCTGTTTCATTGCGGCGTCCCGCAACATTTGTAAATTTTGTTTCTGTTAAGGCACGACAAGATTTTTTTGGATGAAGAAGATGCCTATGGCTATAGACCTTATTCGCACTTGGTGTATCCGCAGCTCTTGCAGTGGTAGCAGCCGTTCTCATTAATCATGCTTTGCGCATCACATTGCGGACATACTTCAAAGTTCGCCGCTTCGCGCACAGACGCAAGCGCGGAACTTTGGTTAAACAACTCCAGCGCTTTTGCCACCGCATCCGGCACCGAATGGAGTTGCCGTCCCTGATACCAGCTGTTATATCTTCCCTTAATACCTTTGAGCGTTTTTATGACTTCAGGGGTGGAGCCACCGTGCTGCAGATATAGGCTGATAAGTCTCCCCAAAGCGTCCGCATACGCTTTTTCTTCGCTTCCCGATTTGCCGATGGTTACAAACACCTCCTGCAATTTATCCGATCGGTTGTTGTGATTTGCCGTAATGTAGATACTGCCCTGCTGCATTTTAAACTTTGCGGTCTTGCCAGTGAGCAACAAATGGTCATCACGATCAAAGGAATCCTCGGGAGAGATTATCCCGTTATCCGACAAAGATTTTTCTGCATCTGGAGCTTCCACAATAAACGGCGCGGGTGTTGTTGCGCTTTGTGGGAGAGGTACGTTTTGCGCAATTGCTTGTTCGTGCGTGGTTATCTTTTTCTTGTCTTTCTTGTCAGTAATGAGAATGCCCTCGCGCGATCCCTCGCGATAGACCGTCATACCCTTGCAACCAAGCTTCCATGCCTGAAAATAGATATTTTTTACTTCCTCCATGCTGATGTCTTCCGGAAGATTGATGGTAGAAGATATGGCATGATCGATGTGCTTCTGCATGGTCGCCTGCATTTTCACGCGTAAGTAGGGATTGATTTGGTGCGAGGTTACAAAAAAATCCGGTAGCTGCTCCTCGTCCTCCAACCCCTCCTGCTCCATATACTGTTTAACGAGCGTATGGTATACCTTGAAAAATTCCTGCGAGAGCGATTCGGATCTGCGTGTGTAGGATAGGGCGAAAATTGGCTCTACTCCAGATGTGGTACCCGCAAGCGTCGCAATGGATCCGGTTGGCGGTATGGTCAAAAGCGCGGCATTGCGCAGACCATGTTCGTTAATCCGGGCAACAATTTTCGGATGCACGCGCTCCCGCAGAAACGGCTGCGCCAAATGCTTCTCCTTATCCCACGCCGTAAACGTGCCTTTTTCAATAGCAAGATTAACACTCTCGTCGTATACGATGTTCTTCATCCAGTCAAACAGCGTATCCACAAATGCTATTGCCTCTTCGGTGTCATACCGCATTTTCAGCTGTATGAGCATGTCACCAAGCCCCATAAACCCAACGCCGATGCGCCGCGAGCGTCGTGAAGCGAGCTTCTGCTCTTCTAAAGCGTGTTTCTCATCATTGTAGGTGAGTACGTTATCCAAAAACCTTGTACCAAACCGCAGTGCTTTTTCCAGCCGATCCCAATCCATACCCGAGGTGTCAGAAAACGGGTGCTGGATAAACCGCGCCAAATTGACGCTGCCAAGGCAACAGCAGCCGTATGGATCCAGTGGAATTTCCGCACAAGGGTTGGTGGAGAGTATCTCCATGCCATTATACTGGGTAGTGGAATACTTCTCCATCTGGCTCCAGAATAAGAGCCCCGGCTCCGCGTGGCCGTGCGCCGATTCCACGAGCATGGTCCACAGATCCCGAGCGCGAACGGTTTTACGCACATCAACTTTTTCGTTTATAAATTTCAATTCAAAATCCCTGTCGTTTTCCACCGCTTCCATGAACTCATCCGTTATCCGCACCGATATGTTGGCGTACCGCACCTTATCCAGATTGCGCTTCACCTTGATAAAATCCTCAATATCCGGATGATCCACCGGCATCGTAATCATGAGCGCGCCGCGCCTGCCGGACTGCCCTATGGTACCGGTGGTAATGGACATCAAATCCATAAAGGAAACCGATCCGGTTGAGACAATGGCTGAATTGTTGACCGGTGCGCCTTTCGGCCGCAAGATGCCAATATCGCCTCCCACACCCCCGCCATAGCTATAGGTGCGTGCCGCCTCTTTGCACCAATCAAAAATACTCTCAATAGAATCCTTCTTCATCGGGATTACGTAACAATTGAGAAGTGTCGTCTTTCGTTGCTGTCCGGCACCAAAAAGGATTCTTCCCCCCGGCACAAAACGAAAATCTTCCAAAAGCCAGTAAAAATTCTCTTCCCATTCGCGCTGTTTCTCCGGAGACCCTTCCGCTGTGGCGATTTCGTGCGCAACGCGCCGCCACATTTCCGACGGCAGCGACTCTACGCGGTCTCCCTGCATGTCCTTGAGAGCATACTTTTCCTGAAAGACGCGCGCCCGCAACTCATCGCCGCCAAACCACCGTAATGTTTTTTCATCTATGAGCTGTTTTTCCTGCCCTGGTATCATAGGGAAAATGGTTAGAGGGGGGGGTAAACCATATGCTTTGCTATATGCGTACACCACTAGATATAGTGGTGTCCACAACGAGTATACCACAAGATATTGTGTTGTCCAGTGGATAACTCACTCACGCAGCCCGCAGCGCAAGTCCCTCCATTCATGAGAGAGGTGTTAGGAGATAACAAGAGCGTTTGGACATAAAAAAACGGGCGGCAACCCGAATAGTTTACCCAAAAAGAAATGCTATCCGTATAACAATTGCCTCACGTTTGGCATACTATGGGTGCGGAAAAAATGCTCCATAGCACGCGCATTGAGCAACCCTTCCTGCGTGCCGATTTTTTGCACGACGGATGCCGCATTCGCGGCTCCCCAATGAAGCGCGTCAGTGTACGTAAGTCCCCGCGCAAGGGCGGCAATGAATCCCGCCGCATGGGCATCACCCGCGCCAGTTTGCGCGATAGTTTTTACCTTGTACGCCCCACAATGAAAAAACTTCTCTCCATCACAGAGCAACGTACCCCTTGTGCCATCCGTAATTACGACTATTTTTGCTCCATAGCGGATAAAGGCTTTGGTGAGCAGCAAGTCCTTTGGTTTTTTCCCCACTAATCGCTCGGCTTCCTGGCGATTGATAAAGAGAACTTCGGATGCCGCAAGCACAGACGCAAGTTCTTTGATACCCTTTGCAATCTGCTGCGAACCCGGGTTGAAAGCGAGTTTTGCGTTGAGATAACCTGCCTGTACCACCGTATCTTTTGCAAGGCGCGCAAATCCCTTTGCTGAAGCCGAGGTAAGATAGACCCACGTGGTTGGTTTGAGTTTTGGTAAGAGATAGCTTCGCTCCACGTGATAGGAGAGGACAGTACGCTCGCCCCTATAATTGAGCAGTATGGAGTTGTTGGTTCGTGTCTTTCTATCGTGTACGATATAGGATTCAGCAACATTTGCGCGTATCAAGTCATCGTGTACGACTTTGCCAGAAAGTCCGGATCCAAGAACGGTAAAAATGGCGGTTTTCATGCCAAGTTTTGCCGTGGCAGTTGCCACGTTGACCGCATTACCACCCGCAGACTGGCTAAAATGGTCAACGGGTATTTTCTCGCCGAACGGCAAATTGAGCATCCGCGCCTCTTGGTCAACAGATACGACCGTATGCTTTTGCGGCAAACGTACAAAGGTATCAAGGGTGGCATCGCCAACGGTAATGAGATCAAACATAATGTGTGTTTTTACGTTTCATGAGGAGGGCTTTGAGTGCCTGTTGTACAATTTTTTCCTTCGTCAGTCCGTGTTTTTGCAATAATTCCTCCGGTTTACCGGATTCGCCAAAAGTATCGTTGACACCCATGCGCAGAACCGGTACGGGATGCAAGGAGCTTACGAGCTCCGCTACCGCGCTTCCAAGCCCTCCCGCAATTTGATGCTCTTCCAGGGTTACAAGTGCACCCGTTTCTCTTGCCGCTTGCACAAGCGTTGCTGCGTCCAACGGTTTTATGGTGTGACAATTAATAACGCGTAAGGATACCGCGTGTCGCTGCGCAAGCAGTTCTGCCGCGCCGAGCGCTTCATAGAGCAAAGGTCCCGCCGCAATGAGCGTTACGTCGTTCCCCTTACGGAATATTTCGGCTTTACCAAGCGTAAAAGGAGTTTCTTGGGTCGTCATGACGGGTGTGGCATGGCGCATAAGCCGCAGGTATGCGGGACCTTTCGTGCGCGCAAGCATTTGTGTCGCTTTTTCCGTTTCCACCGCGTCACACGGCACGACGACCGTTATATTTGGCAGCACCCGTGTAAGCGCGATATCCTCTAGCGCTTGGTGCGTTGCGCCATCAGCTCCCGCAGATAAGCCCGCATGAGATCCGATGATCTTTACATTGACACGCTGGTGGCTTATCGCAAGCCGGATTTGCCCCCAATTCATCCCGGGAGTAAACGCGGCATAGGAAGCCATGAATGGAATTTTACCGGCGAGCGCCAAACCTGATGCGATTCCTGCCATGTTCTGTTCGGCAACACCGCACTCAACAAAACGTTCGGGAAATTGTGCCGCAAATAGGTCCATAGCAACCGAAGCCGTAACATCCGCACACAAGCCGACCACGCGCTTGTCCTTTTGAGCGGCTTTTACGAGCCCTTCGCCGAATCCGGTTTTTATGGCTTTCTTGGTAACATCAGAAGAAAAAATATGGTGTGCGAGGTGCATAGTATGCGAAGTCAGTCGTAGACAATGGTTCCGCGCAGGGATCGGAGTTCTTCCAATGCTTGGTTCTCCTCATTCCCTTTTTTCGGTGATCGCCCATGCCAGCGAAAATCCCGCTCCATGAACCCAATGCCTTTGCCGGGAATGGTATGCGCGAGAATAAGTGTTGGCTTTTCATAGATGGCCTTTGCCTGATTACAGGCATCAATAATCATCTCCAGGTTATGTCCGTCAATTTCCAGTACGTGCCAGCCGAATGACTCCCACTTGTCCCGCAGAGGTTCTAACGGCATGACGTGTTCGGTGTTTCCGTCAATTTGGATGTTGTTGCGATCCACAATACCGATGAGATTTCCCAGGCGTTCCTTGCCGGCAAACATCGCACTTTCCCAAATTTGCCCCTCATTCAGTTCGCCATCACCCATGATGCAGTACGTTGTCCAGCGCGCGCCGTCCATGCGCGCCGCCAACGCTAAACCTGCTGCTTGCGAGAGACCCTGTCCCAAAGGTCCCGATGCGGTCTCCAGTCCTTTGAGCCTACCGGGATGTGGATGTCCCTGCAAGGGGCTGCCAAACTTGCGCAATGTGCGCAGTTGCGCAAGTGGAAAATAACCCGTGCGCGCCATCGCCGCATAGCGCGCGGGTACAATGTGTCCCGCAGAGAGTATGAGCCGGTCACGATAGCTCCATGTTGGATTTTTCGGGTCATGCCGCAGCACGCGGAAATACAGAGCGGTAAATACATCCGCCATGCCAAGGGATCCAGCCGCATGTCCCGAACCGGCTTCAGCCAGCATGGCGACGATGTCCTGCCGCAAGGTATTCGCCATTTTTTGCAATTGTGCAAGCGTCATACGCTGTTGGCAAGTGTGTACAATTTTTCGTAAGCGCTTTGGGCGTTTGGTGAACCCGTAATGGCGGATCCGACGGCAAAACGATCCGCACCCGCCCGCGCAATAGCCTGGATATTCGTTTTGCGCACCCCGCCGTCAACCGAAACTACGATTCCCGGGTAGCGCTTCTTGAGCGCGGCGACGGTTGCGAGCGCTTTGGGATTGAAACGCTGACCTTGTTTTCCAGGGACAACCCCCATGACCATGAACGTATTGGCTATTTGGCTATAGCCGGCGAGTTCCACAATTGGGTCTTCGGGATTCATGGCAATGCCGGCTTCTATGTTGCGCCGCCGAATATCCTGAATGAATTCAAAACCGTCCGCAACGGCCTGCACATGAAAAATGATACGCTTGCAACCCATGGCTGCGAGATCTTTCATGTATTTCTGCGGCCTGGCGACCATGAGATGAGCCTCCCATGGCAAGGAAATAAGTTCGCGTTTCAGCGCAAGTGGCAAAAGTGTCCTTCCTTCCGCAAGTGTATTATCCAAAATATCAATCTGCACGAATGGCGCGAAAGGCGCAAGCTTCTCCAGCGTCAATCGAAATACGCGCGCGGAACTCGTGAGAATGGCGGGAAGTACTTCTCGGATTTTTTCCATAATCTTACCCCATTTTATGTGTACGCCTTGTACGACGGCTGACGCTCTCAAAAAGTGTTGCGCGCCAAGCAGCAAGAATGGTTTGCGCTTTGTGAGCGTGGATTGTGTCGCCGGCAAACACCAATACATTTGTGTTGTCCTCCCGCTTGCCGCGAACCGCTTCTGCAACCGTGTGCGCAACGGATGCGCGAATGCATGGATATCTATTTGCCGCGATCACCATGCCGATACCGCTGCCGCAAATGAGAACCCCTTGCGCGCGTGGATGTTTGCGCATACGCGCAACGACTTTTTTCACATAATCAGGGTAGTCAACCGGCTTTGGCGTATGGGTGCCCAAATCCTCAAAGACAATGCCCTCACGAGCGCAGAATGTTGCAAGTTTGCGCTTGAGTACGACACCGCGGTGATCCGATGCGAGATAAAGCATAGGTAAAGAGTTACGCTTGATATGCCGATCCGAAAAGACGTAGGTAACGACCTGTCGTAATGCGCATGGCATCGCGACACGCACCAAAAAGTTCTCTCGGATTATAGGATTTTGGATGTTTCTTAAGAAACCGGCGCGCCGCCGTATTGCAGGAGATGCGGAGCGACGTATCAATGTTGATTTTTGCAATGCCAGCGGCAATGGATTTTTTCAGCACCGCATCCGCAACGCCTTCGGATGCTCCGTGCAATACCAAGGGCAGGGAAACGGCGCGCCCGATATCCCTGACACGCGCAACATTGAGGTGTTCACGCAAAACTTGACGTCCATGCGCCAATCCAACGGAAATTGCCAATGCGTCAACGCGCGTAAGTTCTGCAAACCGCTGTGCTTCGTCCGGATCGGTGAGTAAATGCTCACGGGCGCGTATGCCGTCTTCTTGACCAGCAATAACGCCCAACTCACCTTCAATACTCACACCCAATCCGTGGGCAAATTTTGCAAGCATTCTGGTTTTTTGGACATTTTCCCGAAAAGGCAAGCGCGATCCGTCAAACATGAGTGAAGTATAGCCTGCCTTCGCGGCGGCTCGCAGAAGCGATATATCTCTGCCATGATCAAAGTGGAGTACCACGGGAATGCGCACGCGAGATGCCAAAGAAGTTACCAGCGCAACCAGCTCAAATAATCCCGCGTAGGCAATCGCTTGCTGCGAGGTTTGCAAGATAACTGGAGCGCGCAACTCTACTGCTGCATCTAATACGGCCTGTGCAGATTCCAAATTGGAGATATTAAAAGCTCCGACGGCGTAGCCATTCTTCCGGGCGCGCGGCAAAAGGTCATGAAGTGTTGCGAGCATGGGGAAAGATTAACAATACTGGTGTGAAATACCGCTCCTGCTGATACAAACTACGGCAAAGTGGCAAGCATGCGTGATTTTTCCATGAGTGATTTGAATTTGCGCTGTTCGGCAAGCAACGATTGTTCTTCGGTACTCAAAAGATAGTGCAATACCGGTGCCAAACTTTTCGTGGTCACCAACACGTCCGCGCATTCCGCCAACACCTGCCGATGCACGACACCGGTAAATCCTATGAGCAGATGCACGTCATCGTACACTGCTGCATCAGTGGCGGCATCTCCCACGTATGCCTTGGTACCGCGCAAATGATGCAAAGGAGCGCGTTTGCCTTCGGGGCTAAAAATAAACGACCCGTGATCATAGTCCCTATAGGCACCATCGCGATGAAAAGAGAGGCGACAGGCAAAGGTATGCGCTCGCGGGATTCTGCATGCATCGGCTACCACGCCAATGGTACGCCAAAACCCCCCGCTGATAAGATATACTTTTTTTTCAAGTGCCTCAAGCGCCTGCAGCACCGGTTTCGCATCTTCAACGCAATGCGCCAAATATGCATCTCCAAGAGCACGCACTTCATCAAGTGAAGGCCGCAAGATCTCAATACGCTTGCGGAAACTTTCCCCAAACGGCATGACCCCCTCCATGGCGGAGCGGGTTAACTCTCCAACTTCCGTCATTCTTCCTTTTTGTGCGGCTAAAAAATCCATGCCCTCAATGGAACAGAGGGTTGATTCTACGTCAAATATTATATAATTATATGGTGGCTTTGGTACACGTGCCATACGTTGTATATGAAGATACTCCATTGAAAATCAGTTGTTCACTCCGACACACCGTTTCTATGCATGATACGCCTTTTTACAGGAGAAGTCAAAAAGTTGTTTGCAATGCATTTTTCAGTACACACGTCAATTCCCAGCGTGACCATCGCGCTCTTTCTCAAACTCGCTCCTTTAGACTCCGTTTGAAAGCCATGCGCGCTTTGTGTTCCGAACGGAACTGAAAAATGCACGACTCGCAGGGAGCAAGGAAATTGCGTAGTGAAAATTCTTTGGAAATCGGGATGTGTGGGGCGGCATTTGCAGCTTTGAGATTGATCTACACGACTTCCTCCTTCTTTTCCCGAATGAAAGAGAAAAGCTCCTCCAGCAATTCAACGAGCATTTTAAAAGGTGCCTCAATGATGAAATCAAAAATGAAGATGAAAATATTGACGCGCGCAAAATTTACCGATAGCCACCTTCCCGCGCGCACAATAGGCAGAGTCAGCGCGTCAAAGAGGAATGTGAGAAAATTTCCGCTGCGTTCAACCACCACAAGTCTCTTGGCGCTTTGACGAATACGCAAGCCGAAGAAACTGACGAGTGACAGGAAGAAGAGGAAAAAGACACCTCCCAGCAATGAAAAATCAAAGTAGCGCAGCGCGACAACCAGCACGCCGAAAGAAAGTACGAATAGCAGGCTATAGAGACCATAGAAAATTGCGCCAAAAATGGAGAAAACGGAGCGGGTGGGAGCTTTTTTGAAACGCATGACATCCAATGCCTGCCCATGCACAATACGCATAACGCCTTTTTGAATGATCGTGGTATTTTTTTCGTTTGGCAGTTGTATGAAAACCGCAATGAAGAACATGAGCAGGGGATGGAAGAGCGTATTTATCCCGAGCGCAGTCATTTTTATCTCTCCGTACAGATAGTAGTCGTAGGGAATCTCCAAAGCGAGCGCCAAGAGTATTTTGGTAACAAAAATGTAGATGATCGCGCGCCGCGCGGAACGACGCAATACCACTTGCGCATCTTTATAGCGCTCGGCGCAGACGCTCCGTACTTCATCGTTTAAGAATTGCTGATCATGCAACAGTTGTGCATTGCGTTCGGGTTTCCGTAAAAGGATGTGTCGCAGAATGGTAAAGTAGACAGCGGGACGATGCAGCTTGCGCTGGAGATCAAAACCCAAAGGATGGGTAATATGCCCTTCAATGGTATCATGGATGAGCGTAAGCGGAATACCGAGCGAGGATACTTGCGCAGGTGTTACGATCTTCCAGTCCGGATAGTAGCGTACGAAAAGCTGCCAGCGCAGCAGGGCATGATCCGCCTTAAACAGCGCACGGTACAGTGCCAGAAGCACCTGGATGTCCTGTTCCTGCTCGGTAAATGACGAGCGCACGAAATCAATCCTGTGGCGTACGGTTTGATACATGGCCTCCGCCAGCGCATCATCGCGGACGGGAGAAACCAATGCGCGCTCCATCTCAAAACTTGCCACATTCAGCAGCCAATGAAGATGCGGATGCCGCGCGGACAGACCGCGTTTTTCTCCGTTTGCCTCGGCAAGCAGCAAGTACTTCGCCAGCATGCGATCCAATTCTTCTGCTTTCTTTACGGAAATCGTATCATTTTCCAAGTAGCGCCCGCGAATAAGTTCTATAATGAGCGATCGCCCCACATGCTCTTTTTTATTCTCCACGAGCACCTTGCGCTTAATAATACGCTCTATGGCCGCGCGGCGCAGTACGTGTTCATCATTCGCATCTATCGCGTTGCGTATTTTTTCATACGCAAACGAAAGTCCCGCAATGGTATCTTCAATTTTAATATATTCCACGTCGCGGCCGTATGCGGTGGCAGTTGCGGCAGGACGAAAAGTATGGAGAAGATCCTGCATGGACTCGGCAATGGATGAGGACATACGTTACGGCTGCAAAAAATCGGTATTGCCATCCAGCATGAGCACGACTTTTTGTACATGGGGATATTGCAAGAGCGTTGCGGTAAGTTGTGCACTAACGGCAAACACATTACACGATCCTCCAAAACCCAACCACGCATCGCCACCCGCAAGGTCTATGGTGGCTATACCGTTTGCGAACGTAACCGCGCGAATGGTGACCCCTTCGGGTAACGCGGTAATATAGCCGCTCGTTTTCTCTTTTTCCGTTACGCCTTTGAGCAGTTCATCTACCGATGCGCGCAAGATATCGTTACCTCGTTGTATCGTACGTCGCACCGGCCATACTTGCGCGCAATCGTCACTCGGGTCGCCATTGGTATTGCCAAAATACACAAAAACCGGAAGCTTGTCTTTGGCAACCTGCGGTCGGTTGTCCAGTTCCTCTTCCTGCGGTTTATCAGCGCTCAATGTTACTGGCGGTGGTACGACAAACATGCTCCGCGTATTTTGAGCGATGACCGCTATGCCAACCGCTACGGCAAGTATTGTCGCCACGACAATACCCAACAACAATCCTATGTGGAAGTGTTGCCGCAAAAAAGGAGAACGAGGGGTTGTTTTTTTTGCTGGTTGCGACATACGTATACGTATATAACTCACCTGCATGGGGTATGCTGATGTAGATTCCTTATTTACTACGGTTGCAGTATACCATATTTTTCCTTCAAAAACCACTGTTGCGACATTGCTTGCGGCACAAAGATATGCTACGTTGGTTCTATGTTGCAGCAGTTTTCCCTCTCATTCGCCCGGACGTTGCGAAAATTACTCGCACAACTGTATCCGCGCGCAAACTTTGATGGTGTGTCTTTTCCATTAGTTATCCCACCTCAACCGGACATGGGTGATTTTGCATTACCATGTTTTGCCATCGCACAGCGCCTCAAAGAGCCTCCCAAGCAGATTGCTGCAACGCTTGCAGAAGCGTTGCACCCGACCTCACTTATTGCCTCATACAGCTCTATGGGACCGTATCTCAATATTTCAGTCAAGCGTGCATCCTACATTGCCCGTGTTGTCAGTGCTATAACTCGGCGAGGAGCGGCATACGGTACGCACAGGGCGAACAGGCGCAAGCGCGTCATGGTGGAATTTTCATCTCCAAATACGAACAAGCCGCAGCACCTGGGACATGTTCGCAATAACGTGTACGGAGCCGCAATTGCCAACTTACTCGCCGCTTCCGGCATCCACGTCGTACGGGCGAATCTCATAAATGATCGTGGCATACACATCATGAAATCAGTCCTTGCGTATCAGCGATGGGGAAAGAGCGAAACGCCGAAACGCGCGGGAGTGAAAGGCGATTGCTTCGTTGGTGAGTGGTACGTCCGCTTTGAACGGGAAGCGAAAAAAAATCCGGAGCTGTTGGAGGAAGCCCAAGCGCTGTTGCGCTTGTGGGAAACGGGAGATGACACAACGCGGCGTGTATGGAAACGCATGAATGCATGGGTACTGGAAGGCTTTCGTACAACCTATAGCCGCCTCGGCATCGCGTTTGACAAAATCTATTTTGAGAGCGAGCTCTACGAACAGGGCAAACGCATCGTGCTGCAGGCACTTGCCGCGGGCATCTGCTATAAGCGTCCCGATGGCGCAATTGAGATAGATCTCTCTGGCGAGGGATTGGATAAAAAGGTGTTGTTGCGGGCGGATGGCACGAGCATTTACATTACGCAGGATCTTGGCGCGACGGTGAAGAAGTTTGAAGAGTACAAACTTGATGAGGCGTACTGGGTCGTTGCATCCGAACAAAATTATCATTTTCACGTACTCTTCGCGCTGCTCAAAAAACTCGGTTACCCTTTTTGGGATCAATGTCATCATATTGCGTATGATCTCGTACACCTGCCTGAGGGTCGCATGAAATCTCGGGAGGGCACCTCCGTTGACGCAGATGATCTGCTGGATCGTTTGGAAACGCTCGCACGAGAAACGGTTATCGCAAAACATCCGCGCATTGCCAAAAGAGAAGCGACAAAACGCGCGCGGATCATTGCGCTGGGCGCGCTGAAATTCATGCTCGTCAGAGTCGCTGCAAACAAAACCATTACATTCAATCCCAAGTCCGCACTCTCATTTGAAGGTGCAACAGGTCCTTACATCCAATATACCTACGCGCGAGCAAAGAGCATTTTGAGAAAGGGCTTGACAGTGAAAAAAGCGGTCCACCAAAAAAAGCGCGCCACAGGCACTGTGGAACATGAGGAAATGGCATTGGCAACAGCGCTCGCTGCGTACCCCGATGTGGTTGCGCGAGCAGGAGAGGAAACGGCACCAGCCATACTTGCAACGTATCTCTTAGATGTCGCTTCGGCATTCAACACTTTCTATCACGCACTGCCTGTATTGCGCGCGAAAGAAACGTCATTGCGCAAGGCGCGCTTGGCACTGACCCAGGCTACAGCAACCGTACTGTGTAATGGCTTGGCGCTATTGGGAATTTCCGCTCCGGAAAAGATGTAAAATAAGCAACCGTCGGAGGCAAAAATAGAGGTCAGAGAGAGCGCGCATACTACAACCGAGGGGGTCGAAAATATCCTCCGTCATATTTTGAGAAGAAAATTCGTACGGAGTTTTTCCACGATAACTTTCGGCAGTAGTTCAGACTTTATCCAGTAGGCATCCGCACCGAGTGCCATTGCGCGACGACGGTCCTCAAGCGTATCCAGATTGGTGAGTATTACTACCGGAATATGCTTGGTTTGCGGATGTGTTTTCAACTTTTTCAGTAAATCAAGTCCGTCGCGCTCTCCGAGTGTCATGGGCGATCCTTTTGCTTTTGGTAAAATAATATCCAAAAGAATGATGTGCGGATGCGCATCGCACGCACGCGCAAATCCGTCTTCAATATTTTCCGCAACTAGCAAATCGCAAGCGAGAGATTGCATTTGCATGCGGTACATTTCAATGAGTGCGCGCTCATCTTCCACCAGGAGAATTCTCGTACGTTGTTTTTCCGGCATAACTGTTCGTCGCAGTTGCAGTGCATTAGTGAGCAACAACACGCCCGCCACCAGAATGTTACGCGCGCGCCGCAATAGGAAGGATAATCGTAAAAGTTGATCCCTTATTCGTTCCTGCCGAATGCACTTCCAATCCACCTTTATTGGTTTCCAGTATTTTCTTAACGATGAAAAGTCCAAGCCCGGAGCCGTTGGGATGAATTGAGGAAGAACGGCTGCCGCGCACAAATTTTTCAAATAAGTGTTGCTGATCTTCGGGAATAATGCCTATACCAGTGTCTCTAACGGCAATGCGAAGCTGATGCGTGGGTTTATCTTCCATAATCGTTACGGTGACGCCACCTTCCAGCGTATAGTAGATCGCATTGTCAAGAATATTCGCAATGACTTCGCGAATCTTAAAGGGATCCACAAGTACCGGCGGATAAGGTTTCTTGGGCTTTGTAAAAGCGAGTGTGAGATTGCGATCGCGCAACAGTTGCTGCCGCGCCTCAACCGCATCGGCAACGATTTCTTCCACTTGCGTCGGCTGCTGTTCCACACGAATCTCTCCGCCTTCAAGTTCGGTCGCGTTCAGTAAATCATGGATTACATCGCCAAGACGGTTAATGGCTTCATAGGCTTTCTCCAAAAACTCCTGGCGTTTCTCCGGATATTTATCCAAGCTGCCATCCACGATCATAGACAGCATGCCTTTGACAATGGAAGTAGGCGTGCGCAATTGGTGCGATGCAATGGTAAGAAATTCCGATTTTACTTTCAACAGTTCCTCAAGATGGTTGGATTTTTCCTCAATCACCTTGGTCTTATGCTCAACTTCTTTTTCCAAATTGGCGTAGAGGCGCGCGTTTTCAATCGCTATACCCGACTGGCGGGCAACCAAATCCAAAAAGTCAATATCCTCTTTGGTATAGGCATCATTAAATTTCTTCTCCCCAAGTACCATGACACCGCTCAATTTATTGTGCGTAATTAAAGGCAGGGTGAGCGCGACACCTGATTTTTCAGCCTGTTGCTTAAACGACAGTTCGGCTTCAAGTTTGTGCACACCGGCGCGCGGCAAACCCAATTCGTCGGTAACGATAATTTCCAAATTATCTTTCAAGTAGTCGGTCATAAAACAGTGGCGCGGATTAATATGCAAATCGTTCTTGCTGAATCCTTGCACGCGCGCCACCTCCAAATGTTCGCGCACATCTTCTTTTTTTGTTGTGTTGTCATAAAAATTTTCCTGGCTGATGAAGATGAGTGCTATTTTTTCCGCGCGCATCACCCGAGAAATTTCCGCAAACAGCAGATCGGTTAGTTCTTCCAGATCAATAACCGCCGTAATACGGTTGATGAGATTCTTTAGCACGACTTGCGGATTGTACGATGTTGCGTAAAAAATAGATGATGAAACATTCACAATTACCGCCTGTACGCGAAAATACACCCATACAAATATGAATGCAAGCGGTATACCGGCAAGCAGCGCGCCTAACGCGAACACGCTGCCAAAAACGCTCTGCTGCCAGTAGACGATTGCCAAAAAAACCGCGTAGACAAATGCGGCAATGGCAAGGTACTCCAAAAACCGCATCACGAGAAAGCGCATACCCATGAGCCGATAGCGGAACACGGAATAGCCGACGATGCTAAAGGTTACCAACGTTGCTACAGGCCCAATCCAGTTGAAGCGAAAATCTCCAAGCCATGGAAGGATAAGGTTCGTAACGAGTCCCACGGTGGCTATGGGAAACAATCCAAGAAAAATGTGTTTGAGCTGCAAGCGGAAAACTCCCTCGGCATCCCGGTGCCGTCTCGCAATAGTGTAGAAAGCAAGATTAAAGTACACAACCAAATAGATGCTGTATACCACATACCAGTTAGTAAATTGCAATGCGTGGACACCATGAAGCGTGCTGCTTCCTGTTATGAGCGCGTGGGGAATAAGCACCAGCAGCGAGATCACAATAAAGGGTATACTGATAGCTACGTACATCCGATACGTATGCGTTTGTTTACTATCGGTAAAATAGTAAACAAAATACACCATCACCAGCGCAAGCACTGCCGCGGCAACATAGGTTAAGATGCCATACACAAGGATGGCATGCTCACGATATGCGGTCCGAAAGAGGTACAGCAACACTCCCCATGCACCGGCGGTAGCGGTTAACGCCGCATAGAGTGTAGTAGTGGTTGTTTTGTGTGGGCGCGAAAATGCAAAGAAAGAAAAAATGAAATTGCATGCCGATGCAGCGAGAATCAAAAGGTTGCTTAACGCCATATATTACCGGGACAAAAAGTAACGGTACAACATAAAACTTAATGGCATTCTCAAAAAATACGTATAAAACCGGAGTGTACGCATCACTTCTTTTGAGAGAAAGTAGAGCGGTACCACATCTTCTCCCTCATAAAAATACTTGTGTAAGATTCCCTTACCGTATATTTTTTCCGCGGGTACAATAGGATGCACGGGTATACGGACCCGATGGAGTTTGGTATAGAGTCCTTTTTTCACAAACGCATACCCTCCTTGAAGACCTTCTCCTTGAGCAAAACGAATCATGCTTATCAGCAGTCCGAGCATGACTACATGCCGTGGAAAATAGATACCCTCTTCTGCATTTAATGGGGTGGAAACAAGTCTTCCTATTTCTATACGCTTATCCCGTGGAATTGATCGTATTGCCTCTGGCTCATCAAAAGTATAACAGTCCTTTTCAAGTGGTAATTGCGTCGTGCGTATCATACGGACCGTACCAACGATATGCTCTCCTATTTTCGCAATGAAATACTGCGTGTGTTTATCATCGTCATATTCATCCCGATCACTCCGCTGTTCATTTGGTTCAATATATCCGCGTTCACTGTACACGCTGTACCGTAAGGCAAACATGTCGTTGAGTTCATTCTGCGTTGTGGGAATGCCGAACAATATTTTTTCTTTTCCATCCTCTACCGGAACACGTATTTTCCAAAGCGTTTCCATAGTTTATTTCGTTCCAACAACCAAAAGCCCTTGGTGAGCGTACACCGAGATTTCGTCTCCCGTTTGAAAACCTGCAGTGTGCAAGAGCTGCCGCTGCTCTCCTTTTTCAAAAAAATCAAACTTCCCAAATGCGTGTTCTTTTTGTATCAGCGCGTTGTAATAAAACATCTTCAATGTTTCCGGAAGCATGCGTATGATTTTCGCGGTGGTTTGTATGAACCCTTTTTCTCGCAGCTCGGTTTTTACATGCGCGGTATAGATGGCAAAAGGAGAAAATCCTTTTTTAAGATTGGCGATGACGATTGTTCCCCCGGGTTTTATGACCCGATAGAACTCCTTCACCACCTGCGTTCTTTTATCACGAGAAATGGTGTACAATGCGTTATTGGAAACAACCACATCAAAAAAATTACGCTCAAACGGCAGGATATTTTGTATGTTGTGCACGAAACTTTCCGCGTGAGCGTCTTTTGTTTTCCAACGATCCAACCCCTCTTGTGCCGTGTCAATGCCGATAATGCGTATATGGGTATAAGCTTTCTTCATCTGTATCGGCACATTGCCCGTACCAACACCCGCATCAAGAACCGTCATACCATCAGTAATACGCGCTTCTTGTATGATCCGGTCAATCAGTTGTTGATAAGGCACGACCTCGTTTAAGACATCGTAGGTTTTAAAATACTTTTCCCAAAACTCAGGCATGAGCATACTGCAAGTTTTTACTTTATGGTATGTAGAGTTTGTTTTTTACACGTATAGAGTATACCACAGAAGTGGATAATGTACAAAAAGAAACTCTGTTGAGTTTCTTTTTGTTTGCGGTGCCTTTTGGACGAAGTTCGAACATTTTTTGAGCAAAACCCTGAAAACTAATTTGGACTCGGCGGGGCAAACTATTTTTCTGGGGGAATGGAATTGCCCCGCCTCGGCTTTCTTCCCGCCCGCGAGGAGCGAGGTCTCAGGGAGGAATGCGGGCGGGTTTTTGAACCTTTCCTTTTTCGCTTCCGAATTTCGTGCCAGTTGAAAACTGGCGCGCCACCTAAAATTTCTAAACTGTAAATCCAACTAATTTAACTAACAGCCACGAAATAATTAAGAATGAAATTGAAAAGACAGGAACAAAAATATATTTCATTTTATCTTTTGGCTGGAATAACCAAGACGAATATCCAGCCAATTTCAATTGCTCAAATAAATTTCTATCTTCAATTTTAACTCTTTTGATTATGAGGCTAATAATCAGAGATGAAATTGGCAGAACATAAATGATCAGAATAGAAATTACAAAATCGCTCATTGAATGTCTCAAATCACTGATTTTTCTAATAAATGAAGGCAATGCGAACAAACCAAACGCCAGAAAAGGTATGGCCACGAAAAATAAAATCGTTGCAACTCTCCTCTTCCAAAAATATCCTTTCTGTTTTATTTCAGCGAGCAATGGTTCAACACTTTCATTTTTATTTTTCGTGCCAACTAATACGATTGTTATCAACAAGCCAAGAAGCGTTAGAAAGTTAGACAATCCAATAAAACCAAGCTTCACTGGTTTTTTTCTTAAATCTCTAAAAATAATCAGGCCTGCCAACATTCCTGCTAATATCGAACTCAATATAAACAGAATTATCGCGCTAACCATTGGATGTTTAGCTACAAAAGTTGAATAATAAGTTTTTACTGGTGCCCGATTATTTATCCACAAATCATCAGTCAAAAATTTTGAAGGTGCGTTGATTTCTATTTTGGTATATTTGATATTTTGGTTTTGCCCGCTATAGAAGTTTTTCAAGTCATCGGTAAAACTTGCGTGGTTATCAACATAATATTCTGTTTTTGTATAGCTTTTTATATCTTGAAAAACTTTTGGCGAAACATGGCCGATTATTCTGATTGTCGCTGGAACTGTTTTGCTTCCGTAAACACTCGTCGGAAGTAATGGGAAATAAATATCTTTCGTGGGGAATGTTACGAACACGCCTTTTTGATTATTATTTGTTTGTACTGGTTTGGGTTTTAATCTCTGTTCTGTTATTTCTTTGTAAGCTAAGTCTGGCCTATTTTTCTGTAAATATTCGACGACAATACTGTAAGCATAAGGGTGTGAATCAACATAACCCTTAACATCCCGAGGATTTTTTTGAAAATATTCTCTAATTCCTGGAAGCCCCTTTTCTACTCCATTAATCAACATATTTACTGCATCTTGTGGTGCATCACTAAGCAATTCTTCATTGGTTTTCAAAACTTTATTTGTGATAGTTTCGTATTCATAAACAATAGCTTGACTTGGCGAGCTTATCCAAGAAGCAACGAAAGAATATTCCTTACCGATATAATTATCCAAAACTGGAATTGAGCCGCTCTCAATTTTTAATCCCTTACTTTTTAAATAATCATAAAGACCATTAGCTGTTTTGGCAGTAATAATTTCTGAAGAAATACCCTCTTTGTCTAAATGTTCATAAACAATAACATTTTGTTCAACATTTCTTCCCAATCCTTGTGTCACACGTCCAGTTGTTACCAGTACCTCGTAAAATGATATGAAAGGAATTGTATAAAGCTGGGTTCTTTGCAAAAACTCTGTCGTATCATCCAAGTTTGATTTTGCTTTCTTTGAAATTTCCTCACCGCTTAATTGTGGCAAACTTTTTACGACATCAATCGTTACTTTGTTCGGGTCGGCCGGAATCGGAAAAAGCCAAACAACACCCTCGCTGTTTTCTCCCTCAAGCCCAACGCTAATAATCATTTTTTGCAAGCCATTGTCATAATTGATAAATGCTTGCTGGTTACTTTCGTTTGAATAATCCCAACGGCCTGAATAAGGATCAGGTTTCATCATCATTCCGTCTGCAAAAACTGATTTAGGAATAAAGAAAGTTATCGCCAGGAATGTGAATAGCAATAATGTAATAAATGAGAGTGATTTTTTCATAGTTTTATTTTACTATTATTTTATTAAATCTTCAATTGAAACGCCAAGAGCTTTGGCGATATTCGCCATAGTCTGAATGCTCGGTTTATTAACAACACCGCTTTCGACTTTTGTAAGGGTAGTGTGCTTTACGCCGGATTTTTTCACTAAATCGTCCTGGGTCAAGCCAAGTTTGTTTCGTGCCTTTTTGATGTTTTCACCAATCGTTGCCATAGTTTCAATACTTTGATATCACTACTTGTGTTATACTGATTACAATACTATGCTAGCAAAATTATTAAAGTATTCCAAGAAAAGCCCGCTTTTGACCTTACTGAATTCAAAACGGCTTGAAATTTCCCCGAAAAACATTCGAACTTTGTCCAACAAACACCGCCAAAATTGAAAATCGGAATCGGAAGCCGAAATGGGGTCGGCACGAAGTGCCGACACAAATGTATTCCCCCCAAAAAATCCTGAATCTGAAAGGGTTCGCCACGCTCCGCGTGGCTCCTCGTTTGCCAATACAATTATGAATAATCAAACCAAAAAGTTTTTCATTTATACTCGCAAGTCTACGGACGACAAAGACAGACAAGTCCGCAGTATTTCCGACCAACTATCGGAACTAAAAGTTTAGCGTTGAAAGAACAACTGGAGGTGGTGGATGTCTTTGTCGAAAAACAGACCGCCAAAATACCAGGTCGCCCTGTGTTTAACGAAATGATAGAGCGAATGGAAAAAGGCGAAGCGTCTGGTATTTTGGCGTGGCATCCTGATAGACTTGCTCGCAACTCGGTAGATGGAGGAAAAATAATCTACCTCGTTGATACTGGCGTAATTGTGGAGATGAAATTTCCAACTTTTTGGTTTGATCCGACACCGCAAGGAAAATTCATGCTCTCAATCGCTTTTTCACAATCCAAGTATTATGTAGATAATTTGTCGGAGAATATAAAGCGAGGTCATCGCAACAAAGTGAAAGACGGAATATGGCCTCCAATGGCTCCGCTTGGTTATGTAAACAAAAATAGAAAAATTGTTCCCGATGAAAATATCGCACCTTTAATCAAAAAAACATTTGAGGCATATTCGTCTGGGTCTTTCACTTTGAGACAACTCCGCGACAAATTTAACGAACTTGGATTGAAGCGAAAAAGCGGAAAGGAACTTGCGGTGTCGAATTATCAAAAACTTCTCAAAAATCCCATTTACACTGGCTTGATGTTGTATAACGGTGAATTGTATGACGGAAAGCATGAACCGATTATTTCAAAGAAACTTTTTGATTCTGTTCAGGAAGTGATGCTGAGAAAATCTAAACCGAAGTCGCGAGGATTGAAACCATTTTTGTACAGAGGATTTTTCCGTTGCCGGATAAACCAGAAACACAGACTCAATCAAGTCAATCCGCTTGTTAACTGCCCCGATCAGCCAAAATAGCCAGTCGTGGTTTACGAAGATGTTCAGAAGCTCCAGAGAGAGCCGCCGAACATGAGACATGATGGCCTTTTTCCAGCCACGCTTTTTGACAACCTCTTTCACCCCCGCACCAATTTCATTGGTATGGGGGCATGCCGAAGAAGAGGTTGTCGGCACATCAGACGCAATGACGTTTTTCACGCTGTCCATGACGACTTCCTCCTTTTGGTTTTTTGAGTTTAAAAGGTACTACACCCCCTTACCAAAGTTTTTGGCGTGGGGGTTGCTTTCTGATTAGAATATAGCAAATTTGAGCCAAAATGTCAATGTTTTTTAAGGTGAACCTTTTAAGGTGAACTTAAAATAATGAGTAAATTTAACAAAAATATTTTAATTAAATAACAAAAATTAGAAAATAAAATAAAAAAAGCCTCTTCGTTATCTTGTGAGATAAGAAGAGGCTAGGGTTAAGCTTGCCGGAAAGTTATCTCCGGGTTAAGCATCCTCCTTATTGCTAGAGCCTCGCTTTGAAAACAAGCGATTGCTTCTGAAGCAATTGTGTGCACCTTTGATTCAGTCAGTGATTCGTCTTTGCATCTCTTCAAGCAAAACTCGAAGATAGCAATAAATAAATCACTTAACTGACGTTGGATCACCGTCGCTCCTTCGACAAGGCACTGTTCATGTCGTTGAACATCTTTGTATAAAAACCAAAGATACTCAGCAAATGCTTTATGCGCCGTCTCAAAAGTTACACCAAACGCTCTGATGTTTCTGACCAGCTGGTTTGTCTCGTAGAAGTAGTAACCAGTGCTTTCCTCTCTGATTAGCTGGCACTGTTTTCCAACCTGCTCCACGAGTACAGTCCCGGGGATAAGATACAGCTCATTGAACAGTTTGTCGAACTGCACCCTCCCAATGGTCCGCAAAAGAGCTAAACTGTCAGCCACATCTTCATATTCAGTCCAAGGGGTTACCATCATGTAGCCATACTGATAGTTAATCCCTAAATCCTCAAGAAGTTGCGTGGCCCTGACTGTATCAGACACGGAAGCGTTCTTGCCCATATGGGTAAGAATTTTCTCACTGCCCGATTCAATGCCTAGGTATATTTCTTTCAACCCTGCTTTCTTGAGGGCCTCCAGAACGTCTCTTTTGCGAATGTCAGTCACGCGCGCTTCAACGTACAGTTCGATTCCCGGAACTTGATCTTGGATAAGAGTGGCTAGTTTCATGGTCCGGTCGGAGTGTGCCCTCGAGGCTGAGCCGAAGAAATCCGGATCAATGAAACGATATCGAACATTGTCAGGGAAAATTCGACGAAGTTGCAGTATTTCCGAGACAATGTGTTCTGGCGAGCGTCCTCTCCAGATTAGTCCACGCTTGGCATCAAAATGAGGGCCTACAGCGCAAAAGGTGCACCTACCGAAACAGCCCCTGCTACCTTCGATGACGATTTCCGTGCTATTTCTGTCGGCGTACCGTTTAGGAAATGGCAGGGTATCCAGATTAGTTATAACTGAACGACGTGAGTTTATTTTGACAGATCCGTTTGCAGATCTTGTCGCCATATTCTCGACTCCGTCAAAATTTTCTCCCAATCTGATTTTTTCTGCCAAATCTACGATGGTAAGTTCGCCTTCACCCACAGCAACAGAATCAACGAAGGCCAGTCGGTTCAGCACGGTTTCTGGTTGTAAGGATGGGTAGTAGCCGCCCATGCATACATGTCTCAGATAAGGTGGCTGATCAAGGAGTTTGCCCAACGCATCAATCCAGAGAACAGATTCCTCGGAAATTGTTGATATGCCGAGGAAGAATGGCTGGATACTCCTAATTCGTTCTGCAACCGACCCAGGCGAGAGTTGACTCATCCGCGCGTCAATGATTCCGACTCGATAGCCATGTTTTTCAAGCACAGCTGCCAAGTAGCCAAGGGCTAGATTCTCATCATTGACGTTAGCGGAACGATACGATCCGAGCGTGTTGGGGCTAACCAACACTATGTTTCCGTTCATCGCTTTTCCTCCTTGGTACTTGGTTTGTCCTAGTTCAGATGAAGATGACTTTCTTTGGCCAGTTCAACGAGACCTGACCGCTTAATCAAGGTTCTGTTTCGTAAAACTTCCGATTTTCTCAACCTCCATATCAGCCTATGCCCGGTCGCTTTTACGAGCTTGCCCATAGTATCAATGGCAGATAGTAGTGGTACGCAATCTGTTGACCCTAACAAATAACTCAATTGGTAGACCCCATCACTGTAAGGATATACCCCTGCAAAAACTACAGCATCATCGGATGATAAAGCGTAGTTTTTGTAGGGCAATCCCTTGAGTTGAAATTTCAGGGATCGGAATGGTGACGATTCCTCTGGCAGCTTATCCGACAAACGTCTTGCCACTTCAAAATCGTCACTATCCATTAACCTAACTTCAAGTGGTCTCGACGCAGATTTTTTGTCTCGGTATGCGAAGACAGACCAGCAGTGAGTTTTTCTTATGCGGAATCTTGATCTCACCATTCGATCTTGTTTGGTGTTGAAAGTCACGATTTCCGCCCTGCCGCTAAATGAAAGATGACCTAAAAACTCATTATAACTGGAATCTGTTTCCGCACCGATTACCGCATAATCCTCGTATTCAATTTCACGGTAGAACTCCGGCATGGAGGCAGTAACCATCACGCCCATTATTTTACCAGTGGTCGAAACGAGGATAAACCTACGGGGCCTTTCAAGATACCTGTCCAGTTTGAGAATTTTGCTACTTCTATCAAACATAATGCATCTGGCCAGGTTCCTGAAACTGATGCCTTCGTAGCATGATAGTAGATGAGTATTGTCGGGATGATTCCTGAGTAGGTAATCAAGCCCCGAGCGATAACCCCTACTATTATAGGCTACCTCTTTTATGGTGCTTGTTTTACCTTGACTCATGACTATTGTCTCCTTTGTTGTTTGTTTATTCATGGCATTGGCTCTTTACGTTGTCAAAGAGCATGGAAATGACTTGATCAAGACAGTCTTGATCCGATTAATTTTACTGCAATTAAGCCATTTTTGTCAAGAGGTCGATTTTTAAAAACTTGACAGAAAGTCAATTTTGATATATAATGAAGTGTTACAAAATGTAACAATGTTCGTTAACAAAAACCACGAAAGAAGGGAGACAGGAGTCATGAACAGTAAAAGTATGTTCGATCAACTGTTTTTCCCACGAATTTCAGAATCGTGGGAAGGAATCGAGGCCGACGAGTTTGTTGGTTTCCTGCATCCCAAATGTCAGGAAATCATTACTGCCGAAAAGCTTCTTACCCTACTTGGTGAGGGTCGGAAGTTGCGTGTGAAGTTCGGGATTGATCCGACGGCTTCAGATATTCACATCGGACATCTTGTTCCAATGATGTTACTGAGGCAATTCGCCAAAGCAAGTCATCACATTGATTTTATCATTGGTGACTTTACGGCGCTTGTTGGTGATCCCACCGAGCGAGATACCGGTCGGGTGCCATTGACCCCTGAACAGATTGCTATTAATATGCGAACTTTTCAGGATCAGGTCAGCAGGTTTGTCGATCTGTCTTGTCTTGAAGTCCACCACAATTCCGAGTGGTTGAATCCAATGACATTGCAAGAAGTTTTTGCAGTTTTTCAAAGGATCAATCTCACGGAAGCTGTCCAAAGAGAAGACTTCCGCAAAAGAATGAGAAACTCCCAAGCAGTTTCTCTGGCGGAAGTGTGCTACGGTGTGTTGATGGGTATAGATTCGATCCGCCTGTCAACAGATGTAGAGATCGGTGGCATCGATCAGCTTCTCAACTTCCAGCAGTGTCGCAAGATTATGCGAGAGAAAGGAATGGAAGAGGAAGTTGCACTGATGGTCCCTCTGCTTGAAGGGACAGATGGCGGCGGTCGCAAGATGAGCAAAAGTTTCGGCAATACAGTGCCAGTAACTGCTAGTTTGGAAGATAAGTTCGGGAAGATCATGTCTATACCCGATCGTCTTATTTTTCAGTACTTTTGCAGTTTTGCTGATGTTCATCAGCGAGAGCTTGATGGACTGAAAGCATTTGTCGCCTCCGACCCATTGGAAGCCAAGAAACAACTCGCAACATTTCTCGTAGCACTTGAAGCAAAAGACTTATCACAGGGTTTACGCGAAAGAGAAAGCTTCGAGAGAAAGTTTTCGCAAAGAGTGATCACCGAGGAAGACTGCATTCAGCTCACTGCTAATGTTGGCCAGAACTTGTTCGCCCTACTTGCCGCATCAGAAGAATTTAAGAGCAAGGGCGAGTTGCGAAGACTATTCGAGCAAAATGCCGTTAGGCTTATAACAGATTCCGAGGAATCAATTCTCGACATTTCTGCTAACGTCACGGGTTCATGTAAGTTGCGCGTCGGCAAACTCCGCTTTTTTAAAATCAACGTCGGTCAATGAGACCATCGCCCCTTTCCCATAGACTTATCGCCATGGGAAAGGGGCTCTTTTTTTACCTTAGAACCAAAGTTTTGGGTATATGAGGGCAAGCTTTTGGTTTGAAGTGGTCCGCCACCTTATCAAATTCGTTTTTGAAAATTACCAATTGCTTAACCAAATCATTTACATATTCTTTTGTAAAGTAGGGTGAGACTGGGTACATTTTCATAACTCCTAATTTTATCCCAGATTTTGAGGCTTCATAGCCAGAGATGTAATCTATGGCTAATGGGCTCCCGTTAATAATTTGTTTTTCTAATAAAAACAAATAAAATTTATGATTATACTCGGCAATTTTAATAGCTGTATCATTTGATTGTTTTAATACTTTTTGATAACTATAATTTAATTTTGGGGGAGTAACAATAAATAAGGTAACAAAATTTTCATCCAATGAATTAACAACACTAAAATCTTTTAATACATTAAATTTATTCTTTACTCTTTCTGAATTTGCGATTAACTCAGCTATTAAATTTCTAAAACCACTCATACCAAGTGATTTTAAGGCTACTAACGCTGAAACAGACCCGTTCAATGGCCTTGAAGATTCTAAGGTATAAGTAAATGGAGAATAATTGCCAAATTGTAGCTCTGAAAGCATCGGCTGTTTTGATACTCCTAAGTCATCAATCAACTTCTTATCTTTAGCTATAAAAACACTTGAAAGATATGGGCAAAAACCTGTTTTATGAAAGTCAACACCGAATGAATCAGCATACTTTATCTCAGACACTTTACGATACATACTTTCTAATTTCTTTAACGCAATATCGTCTATTTTTTCAGGATTATTTTTAAAGTCATAGTTTTTAAAAAATAACCAAACCCAGCCGATAACAGAGTCTACATGAATATGGGGAACATATTTTAATTTAAAATTCTTAACTAACTTATTTCTTAATTGAACAATTTTTTTAATTGGATCAACCGTATTATGTAATGTCGTACCACCATTTACTATCATACAGGGTATTGCCCCACCATCTTTAATAAAATCAACTATAATTTTTTCTGCTTTAGTTAAGTCAATTTTCCCCTCATAATCTAATGGCAGTCTTAAACAGTTCGATCTACCAAGACCAAGCCAGTCACAAACTTCTATATGGCAAGGGTGCCCTTGGTCGGTTGATGTTATGGCGATCCTGCCATTAACTCCCATTTCTTTAAAATTCTTATTGTACTTATTTAAAGCGATTTTAACGGCATATAAATTAGTACCCTTGCCACCAAACGTAAAAACACCAAAGGCTTTCCTCCAATCCCATCCAACTAAAGACGACATATGTTTTACAACTTCAAGCTCAGTAACACTTAAACCACCGCACGAAACATCTATTGCAAGGTTGGGATTAAATAACATTGTCATTGTTGAGGCGGCGATAGCTGGGATTAATGGAGGAGGTGTTATATTAATCATTGTGCCGGGGTGATGCCACCTAACAGCTCCCTTGAAAAGACTTGATATTTCTTTCATGACTTTCTCTGGATTTTGATTTGTTTCCGGTATTGACGATTTTTTTAAATAGTCTTCGTATTTTTCTGAAACCACACCGGGAATCCTAGCTTGATTTGCCTTGCCTAATTTTTTTATTGCGCCATCAAGCACCCTTACTTGTTTTATAAGTTCACCGCAGTCATCAGTTTTCGGATCAAGAAAATACTTTTTTAGTTTTATTTTTTTCATAAAATGAATAAAATTACCACAAGTGGTAAATTCGTATATTAAAAATTATTAAATAATTCTAACAAAAAATCTCTTGCCTTTCTGTATGATATCTCCAGATTTAACAATAAATTTTAAGTCGCTGACGGTTTTTTCATTTATTTTTACACCATTTTGATCAACCAACCTTCTCGCTTCTGATTTAGTAGAACATAGATTAGATTCAAGCAAAACTGTCAGTATATTATAATCGGTTGGCTTTATTTCTGCTATATCATCTGGTATTTCTTTTTTACTAAATGTTTTAACAAAATATTCTTGAGCTTTTTGAGCGTCATCTTCAGAATGATAGAATCTCACTATTTCAAAAGCTAATTTCATTTTATAATCTCTGGGGTTGCCTCCCGCCTCTAATTCTTTTTTAAATATTTCAATTTTTGATAAATCAACCCTCGTAGTTAAAATAAAATATTTAATAATCAGTTCATCTTGTAAAGACATAATTTTGCCAAACATTTCATTTGCGGAATCAAAAAGATTAATAGTGTTGCCCCAGCTGGAGCTCATTTTTCTACCATCCAGTCCTTCGATCAGCGGATTGGTTATAATGTCTTGAGGCTGTTGTTTATAGTGCCGTTGTAATTCTCGCCCGGCCAATAAATTAAAACGTTGATCAGTGCCACCAATTTCAACATCTGCTTTTATGGCTACCGAGTCATAGCCTTGCATTAAAGGATATAATAGTTCTCGCAGAGATATTCGTCTACCTCCGTCTAATCTTTTTTTGATATTCTCCCTTGAAATAAACTCATTAAGAGAAAACACGTCTGCTTGTTTACCAATCTGGTGGTAGTCTAATTTGCTTAACCATTCGCTGTTGTAATGGACCTCGCATTTTTCAATATCAATAACTTTTTCAGCCTGTTGAATATAACTTTTAAGATTTTGTTTAACTTCTTTCTCGGTCAGCATTGGCCGTTCACTGTCTTTATCGGAAGTATCGCCAATGACACCCGTAAAGTCGCCAATTATTAAAACAATTTTATGCCCGAGTTCCTGAAAATCTCTAAGTTTAAATAAAGGTACGGCTCGTCCTACATGGATATTGGGACTTGTGGGATCAATGCCTAATTTTACGCGAAGCTGTTTGCCACTTTTTAATTTTCTCGTGAGGTTGTCTTTATCAATAACTTCATCTATGCCTCGAGATAATAGTTCATTTATTTTTTGTAGGGATGTATTAATATTAATGTTAGTTTTCATATTTTTATTTCATTATTAATAAGGTCGTTCACTTCATTAAGTATACCATCAATATTTGCATAATTCCACGATCCAAAACGACCGATAGTATAGCAATTATAATTTTTAAGATACATTTTTACCTTAGATAATATTTGCTCTAATTGAATAGTCTGCGTTGGATACATATATTCAAAAAAGTCTATTTTATAATCCAATATATCATTATCATTTTTAATCATTTCCAAATCATTAAGTAATTTTTTGCAATTGTCTAAAATAGTATTTTTGTCTGGTAAATTTTCTTTATTTTTATATGAAATTTCTAACGAAAAGATTGATTCATTTTTCTCTTTTAAAGATTGACTTGAATTAGAGTTTATAATAATTCTTTGTGCTAAATATTTTTTATCAGGTATATAAATTCTTTGCAGAGAAGAAAAATGTTTCTTGGCTAAAAAAGTAACGAGACAAGTCGAAACTTTTTCTAATTGCTTGACTAAATCAATAATAGTTTCATTTTTGTTTACTAATAGTTTTTTAATAAGAACATCGACTGGCAGACTTGATATAAGATTGTTATATTTATAAATTTTACCGTCACCATCTTTAACAATTTTGTTGTTGAGATCTATTTTAAAGACCTCACAATTTATTTTAATATTATTATTTATTTTCTCAATACTTTTTAAAAACATATTTTCAAAGCCCCCAATATTAGGATAACAAACGTGCTCATTTGAATTATAATTTTGATCACCTCGGAAGAGTAAACCTTTTAAAAATTTCAATGTCCCGAAGGATACCCTGCTAACCCAATTAGTAGAAATGTTTCTTAAATCAATTTTCCAAGCCTTTTCGTTGTAGGGGAATAAAAAATAATTGCACACTTGTTTTCCAAATTTTTCCTGAAGCCATTCAAATAGATTATTTGATGTAAATTTTGGTCGTATCAAAAAACTAATAAAACATTTTATTTTTACCACAATTGGAGCATAAAAAAGATGAAGCTGAAATGGATGAGGAATTAATTTTCCAAAAATAAAAACTTTAGCTTCTCTTTTCTGACAATATAAATTGTCAGAATTGATAATTTGACGTAACTCTTTAGATGATTCAATAGCTTTTTTATGTAAAGCATGTGCACCAATGTCATAATATGAATCCCCCATTTTAAAAGAGCGACATAGACCGCCGGGTCTATTTTCTTTTTCCAAAATTAAAAAACTATTTTTATTTTTTTGTGCCAATTTTAAACCTAAAAAAATCCCGGAGATTCCACCACCGAGTATTAAATTATCAACTTTAATAACTTTTTCATTTTTCCATTGCATTTTAATTTTTGCTATATTTTGGCTTATTTAAATATAATTTTAGAATTTTTTATTAAAAAAGTCAACCTTTTTTTCTAAAACTCAAAAGGGAATAAATTTTACTTCATTCCCTTCGACTCCAAGCCTAATGAGCAAAATTATTCCCGATTCTGACTGATTTTTTCTATTTCAATAATAATAATTTTTTTGACCCTGATCTTTAATCTAATCCGACAATGGGGACAAAACATGCAAAATGAAATTTCATTTTTGAAGTCAGCCTCGTTAAAGATGATGCCGTTGCAGTTCGGGCAGTTGCCAACCCGAATATTTTTTTGTTCCTCCATCATATAATTAATTCCTGACAGGTCCTCTATAACCAGCCCAATGTCACTCCATCAGGCTGGCAGAGAAGACCCTACCGTGATTCTTGGTCAGCCTCTGATTGTTCATCTTGAGGGCTGGATTGGTCATCCTCGGGTTTGTCCGTCTCGACTTGTTCTCCTTCCTCCTCAGGAGTCGGGTCTTGGTTGAAAGATTTCTCTGTCATATTTTTTGCTGGTTAATTATTATCATTAATTTGGGTTCGACCACCTCCCAAATCTTTTTAATGATTTTTATGTTTTGGTATTTGGCTTCCATCTTGTGCCAGTCCAGAAATATTTTTACCGTCTATCATTTTTGTTCTAATTCCGCCGATAGACATTTTTTCAGCTAAGATTGATTTACTTTCCCGCAAGTTTTCCACAGCCTGTCGCTTCTTGTTATTTAATTCTTGTTCTTTATTCTTGTTAGTGGGTCCTCGTGAGCTATCTGACAGCTCACTCTGAGCTATATGGCGGTTGGTTTGAACTATCTGATTTGAGATAGCTCGCTGTGAGCTGTCTAATTTCAGGAGATAATAAATATTGTAGTATTTGCGGCGTTCCTTGCTAATCAGCCCCAATTTAATCAGCTGGTCGATACTGCGTTTGACGCTGGCCACGCTGGAGCCGATTTCTCTGGCAATGGAAGTCTGTGAGGGGAAACAAAAGCTGGCCTGATTGGCGTGCTTGGCCAGACAGTTATACAGGGCAATGCCGATAGGTTTAATCAGCGGGCCGTAGTGGTCGATTACGGTTTTGCTGATCCAATACCAATCGCCGTTGCGCAGATCCCTGACTTTGATTTTTGGCTTGTCCATATAAAGATCATGGTAATGATCGCACCTCATCCCTTTTCCCGACACGAGGGCTCTATTCGGTCGGGAAAAGAGTGGGATGCCATCGCTAGCTATTTTTTCTTAGCCAGCTCGGTGTCTATATTTGCCAAAGCGTCTTTTACGCTTTGTCTGGTAATTGGATTTTTTAAATCCTCGGCGCTGAAAGCCTCAACGATTCTCATCCTGCGTTCTATCAGATCCTCCCGGGTCATGCTCTTGATTCCATCCGTCAGCTTCTTGATCTTGTTGGTTTTTTCTTTCCTCATAATTTTGATGGTCAATATAGTCGATGAGAGTAAAGGCCATTCTTTTAAAGCAAACGTGGACACGCCACAATTCCTGGCGTGTCGGCTCTCGCCCCAAGACTTCAGCCAAATTCTTGCGAGCGATGTCCATGAGCCTCTGCTCGTCTCGACCGACTTTCGACATGTGATAAAATTGTGAATACAAAAGACCTCACACATGACCCCACACTTTATTTTTTCTTTATTAATTTTTTATAAATAATTTAAGTCTTTTTACTTAACTCTCAAGGCAAAAAAATATCCTCGACCTTGCACCCGAGAGCGAGGGCAATCCTCTGGGCCGTTTCCAAGTTTGGTTTTTTTCTGCCGGTTTCATATCGGCTTATAACGGTATTGTGCTTAAATCCGAGTATTCGGGCGAGTTGATACTGGGTCAAGTTTTTCTTGATCCGAATATCTCTTAGTTTGATATTGGCTGGGGTGGTCCGCATAAATTTTTCTATAAATAGACCTCTATAGTCATATTAAGTAATTTTACTTAATTCGTCAAATAGCGTCTTGTGGATAAAGTAAAAATGCTTAATCTTTACAAAAAAGAATTAATAAGTTAAACTGAATGTAGTGGATAAACTAATAAATATGACTTTAGGCACATATCTAAAAAACCAAAGGGAACGGGAAGAACTGAAGGTGAAGGACGTCGCCGAGCGTCTTGGCGTTTCCTCAAGCTATATCAGCCAGCTTGAGAAAGGCGACAGTTTTCCTTCCAAGAAACAGCTCGCTTCCCTGGCCAAGGCTTATGATGTTAAAGAGGAAGACTTGGTCAAATGTTGGGCGGAATCAAAAATACATCAGGTCGGAATTGCCACCGACTATCGTTTTGATATTCGGGAAGTTGGCGAGAAGAAAGTTTCAGAAATGGCAAAGAAATTGGAAGAGAGTTTGAATGAATTTAGAGAAACGGTCAGCTCCCAAACTGGCAACGACTTTGAATCTGAATTTTTAACGGTGCCGGTGTTTGACGGTTTGGTCAATGGCGATCTGGAAAAACTTTACACTTCGAGTCAGGACTTGATCGCCCTCCCCAAAAGGGTGCTTACCAAAAACCACCGCATCTTTTCCGTTCGGGTCGGCAAAATACGAATGGACGAGATGGGAATAATCGATGGCGACATTGCAATCTTTGATAGGGATGCCAAAGTTGCGAATGGCGACATCGTTTTAATCAACACGCCAGACGGGGTCACGGTGACTTATTATCACAAACGGGGCGACAATTTGGAAATAAAGCCGGAACGGAAAAAATTCAAACGAATGTATAAACTTAAGGACATACCAATACTTGGTAGGCTGATCTACCATGTCAAAAAATATTAATAATAAAAACGGGGCTCTCAAACTTGAATGAGAGCCCCCGCTGTTTTTAAAGAAAACATATGAATTACTTAATCTACGCAAGAGTCTCGACAAGCAGGCAAGCGGAACGGGAACTATCCATCCCGGCACAAATAAAAGCTTGTCACAAATTCGCCACCGAGCGAGGCTGGCATTTCCTTGACGGCGGTGTTTATGAGGAAAAGGGTGAATCGGCCAGAACGACCGATCGTCCCAAATTACAGGAAATGCTTCATCGAGCAAAGACCGATTCAAAGGTTGATGTTATCATCGTTCATAAATTGGACCGCATGTGTCGAAACGTGGCCGATTACGCAGCGATCAAACACATGCTTAAAAAACACAACGTTAAAGTTATCTCGGCTGTTGAACAGTTTGACGAATCTTTTTCTGGGGAGCTGGTTGAGAACATTATGGCATCGATTGCTCAATGGACATCTCAAAACATATCGTGGGAAGTTAAAAAGGGTTTGAGAGAAGCCGCCGAACGTGGTCGCTTTCCCGGAGTCGCTCCTCTCGGCTATCTGAATGACAAGAAAAATAAGACGCTTCTGATAGACGAAGAAAAAGCACCTTACATTAAACAGATATTTGAGTTATACGCCACTGGCAAATATTCTTATGATTCGCTGGGCAAAGAAATGGCTAAACGAGGACTCAAGACTCGCAATAATAAACTGGTTGGCAGGAGGGCTATTGAACGCACACTTCAAAATCCGATTTACTATGGTCTTATTAAAAGACAAGGCGTGACAGCTCAAGCAAACTTTCCATCGCTTGTGACCAAGAAGCTTTTTGACGATGTTCAGGAGATTATAGCCCAACACAATCGCCATTCCGACCGATCCAGAAAACATCTCTATCCGCTGTCTGGATATATTATCTGCGGTGATTGTGGTTCAAGATTATGCGGTGATGTCAAAAAGGGTCACTTATATTATTTTTGCAGCCACCATAAAGATAAAAAATGCAGTGAGAGAAAATATCTCAAAAGCGAAAAAGCCGAAGAAGATGTAATGAAATATCTATCTCGAATCCAAATGCCCGAGAAGCTTAAAAACACTCTGGACGCTTATTTCGAGTATTACGCCAAAGAGAGAATCGGTCAGGAGGACAAGGAGCGTAAAAGCATTAAGCGTGAGCTGGCCAGAGTCCAGCAACAGCTTCACAATCTTGTTTTGGACCGTTCTAAGAGGATTATTGACGCAGACGCCTTTATAAAGGTTCAGGATGATCTTTTGAGGGAAAAAGAGGCGTATCAGGACAGATTGGAGGAGCTTGAGACCAGATCAGACAAATTCGTCCAGAAACTAAACGAAATAATGGACTTCACAACGCACGCAGATAAGCTATACGCCCAGAGTGGCCTTTACCAGAAGAGAACTATCTTAAAGCTCTGTTTTGAGGGCTTTACGGCTAAAAACCAAAAACTGATGCCTATCTGGACACCAGTCTTTGATATCGTCCTAGACCTTAATAAATCTAAGGTTCGAAATTGGACATCTGGCGGAGAGGGAGGGATTCGAACCCTCGATACGAGCATACACCCGTATAACGGTTTAGCAAACCGCCGCCTTCAGCCACTCGGCCATCTCTCCCTATTTCTCGGCAGAGCCTCGGTCAAAAAATAGAGCCTCGTGTCTGCCAGGGCTGCCTTTTGCAGCCCGTCAAATGTACACTACATTTGACCCACTCGGCCATCTCTCCCTATTTCTCGGCAGAGCCTCGGTCAAAAAATAGAGCCTCGTGTCTGCCAGGGCTGCCTTTTGCAGCCCGTCAAATGTACACTACATTTGACCCACTCGGCCATCTCTCCCTATTTCTCGGCAGACAGTAAAAATACTGCACAACCAATGATTTCTTGCCAACAAACAACTAAGCAATGTACTTGTTGTATCCTATTTCTATCGGCTTGTCAACGCCATCAGCAAAGTATTTTTGTGTGTCTCGTGTGCTGATAAGCGGCTAGTCGCTTCTATCCCTTCGCAAGTGTTACACTCCACACACACGCCGATCCTGCTTGTTTTAACACTGCTGCCGCATGATCCAAAGTAGTGCCGGTGGTTGCCACATCATCAACCAGTACTACGGTTTTGCCGATAAGGATGTCACTCGGTAAAACTTTAAACGGATTCTTCAGCGCCAATCGTTTTTCATGCGTTTTATGAGCTTGTGACCTGTGCAGACGGAATCGTACGAGTATGTCGCACGAAACCGGAAGCGCATACGCCTCGCCAATAGCACGCGCAAGCTGCTCCGCTTGATTGAAGCCTCGGTAGCGCAGCCGGTATGGATGCAATGGTATGGGTATAACGATAGCGTTCGTGCGATCCATGAGCGACCAAAACGCGGGAGTTAACGAACGCACGACATAGCCACCCAACACTTCTCCCAGCAAAGCTTGAAAGTGATACTTCCAGCGACCGATGGATGCGCGCAACACAGCATTATGGTATGCCGCTGCCGCGGTAAGTCCGTCCAGGGCATGCGCGCCGTGGCAGGTATCGCACGTTGCGCCGCCAACGCTCGCATCCCCGCAAAAAACACACTCCCCACTTCCGGAGAGGGTAATGGAAGACCGACATGCGGCGCATAACACTTCGCCTTCAACACCGCACGCCGCACAGGTGTAGGGAAATACAACATCTTGCGCAAATCGCAAGAGCCGAACCGCATGCGACCGTATGGTCATAGCGGCTGCCATTCCGCTTGATCCACCAACCACATATCATTTATTTTTACGAGTGAGAGCGTGATATCTTGGTAGAAGATGCGGGGCGCGGAACTTATGCCAAGAGTTTCCTGGCGTTGGGTGCGCACACGTGCGCTCGTTTTCACTGCACTTTCATCTTCCAACGTAAATTGAAGCGCTTTGGTCACAACACCGGAAAACACATCGGATGCAACACCACGACCTTCCACGGCGCGAAGCTGATTGGCAAGCCGGTCTGTAATGATTGTGCGCACATCAGAAAAATTTTCAAAATTACTCTCCGTTGAATAGCTACCATACCGCTCGGTAAACAGAAAAGCGGTTTGCTGGAGTCCAACTTGGGCCGGAGAAAACGACGTGCTGGTTGTTGATGTTGGGGTAAAGGTTGCGCCGACAGATCCCGTAAAACCGCCTCCGGTACCTGTTGTCGGGTTTTGTGTTGTCGTCTGCGCGGGCTGCATGACGGGAGTCTCGGCTCGGCGCAATAGAAACCACCCTACAAGCGCGATGATGAGTATGGCACCGAAAATCCCCAATGTAAGGTAGATCATTTTTTTTGAAAAGAGTGGCATAGGCAAAAATGACGTTATAAGATAAATCAAATCGGCATATCCTGCGCGCCGACTGGTTGCACAACCTCCTCCGTACGAGATTTTCCCGCGACTTCTGCCTCGCGCGCATCCCGCTCCTGCGCAAACCGCCGCTTCTCCTCTTCTATTTCCAACAGTTGCCGCGGATCGGACGTAATAAGCTGATCTTCGGTATAGGATGCAACCACTTTGATTGCCGCGTGCTTTTGACCTGCAAAGAAAATACCTTCGCCTACGCCGCACTCCAACAACAGATACTTCTCCCCTTGGGTCAAGAGAAAGGTACGCTGCACCAAATCCATACTTGCGGGCGACTGTTTGAGCAGCATTTGAATGGCGGAGTTGTTGACAATCGCCTGACCGTAGACGGATGTCAAAAAGTCATTCACGTCCTGGGTAATGGTGGTAACACCCAGATAGTACTTGCGACAGCGTTTTACGAGCGCAAAAATAAAGCGCGCGGAATCCTCGTGCTGCATGAGCCACCACGCCTCGTCAATTGTGAGAATGCGCTTTTTCAATTCCGAGCGCACGACATTCCAAATGTAGTTAACAATCGTGTAGATGGCAATGGGCCGCAGTTCATCTTCCAGATCGCGTACCGAAAACACCACCAGCTGGTTGTTCATTTCCACATTCGTTGGATGGTTTAACAGTCCCGAAAAAGTGCCACTCGTGTACTTGCGCAAGCGCAGTGCCAAATCTTCCGCCCCTTCCATACCCTCCAAAACTTCCTGAAAATCCTGCATGATGGGTGCTTCAACTTTGGTCAAGTCCGACTGCGGCGTAATATCTTTTTTCGCGTACGTTTCCAAGAGCGCGCGATCAACGATAGAGTCCTCTTGGTGCGTGAGGCTGCCCAGCATGATGCGCACGAGTCCCTTGAGCGTAATCACCGCGCCGCGAATAATATCGCCTGCGCGTACATCTTCGCCCATGGGGCGCGGCAGATCAAACGGGTTGATTTTGCTGTCGGAACTCAATGAAATATTGACGTACGTTCCGCCAACCGCATCCGACAAGTGCTTGTATTCACGTTCCGGATCAATCACGATAACGTCCGTTCCCAGCATGAGCGAGCGAAGTATTTCCAGTTTGATGGTATAAGATTTGCCGGCGCCGGACGTTGCAAACACCACAAAATTTGCATTCTGCAGCGAGAAACGGTCAAACAAGATGAGACTGTTGTTGTGGCGGTTGATGCCATACAAAATACCGTCATCCGATGTCAATTCTGATGAAATGAACGGAAACGACGATGCCACGGGACTCGTATTCATGTTGACGACAATGGCCAGTTCATCATTGCCGACCGGCAGCGTGGAATTAAATCCCTGTTCCGCCTGATACAAAACTTTTTTCGTCATGACCAGACGGGAGCCGAAAATCAATTCTATATCTTCCGTCATTTGGTTGAGTTTTTCAAGCGAGTCCGCGTAGAGCGTTACGTAGAGCGCGTACTGAAAAAAGTGTTCAATGCCTTGGGTCAAGTCATCGCGCAATTTTTCAATATCGCGCAGCGCCGTTTCGCGGATGGGATCGCGTGGAGCACCCTTTTCCGTATCCGCAATAAGCTGGGCTTCCAGATTACCAACCTTATTGCGCAAATCCTTCAGCACAACCGCCGACTGCACGGGATAGAAGAACATGGCAATATCCAGCTCCACGTTCATATTAATGATCGGCGCAAACCACCCGATGCTGATATAGCGCGGATAGTTGATCACAAATACCGTACGCACATATTTCTCCCCCAGCTGTAAAAAGTTGGAAGAAATCTTCATGGCGGAGGGTGCGATAAGATCCAACACCGACACCTCGCCTTTGCGCAAAATCTTTTCTTCCTTGAGCAGTATTTTTTCTTCCTCTACTTCTTTTGTCTCCCAAACCCGCCGTTTCTTGATGTTGGCGATATCCTCGCGCAGCGGCTGTTGGCGCGCGCGCGTATCATTTTTTTCCTGCCGCAGTATGTTTCTTGGTTTAAACATATTACGTAATCACCCGCGTATTTTCTATCGGCTGCATGGGCTGACTCGTTGAAACATCTGGATTGTAGGTATTGTAGTACAGCTCAATCAACGCCTGCGTATCCAGATGCACCGCCGAGACACCCACACTAAAAAGGCCGTTCATGATATGGTCAACGCGCATCAAGAGTTCGCGCTTTCTGCGCTGGAACACTTTTTCCTGAAGACGCACCACCGTTGCAGGCTTAAACGTGCTCAAGAGCCGACTGCCAAATGTCTTTTGTTTGTCCGTTGATGGATCGTACGATATGACCACATAGAATTTCTTCGTCATAATTTCGCCGATTTTGACTAGTTCCGCAATGTAGTCACGATACTCACTGATCTGTACGCGTAGCAGTTCGTTTTCCTGTTCTTTTTCCGCTGTCTGCAGGCGCTCAAGGTAATTGTCCACGTTCAGCTTGCGTGACTGCACCACAATTTGGATTGCAAAATCAAACGAATTGAGAAAATTCACGTACGCGGCAATAATTGCATCCTGTTCCTCTTCGGACTTCAACGAAAAATTCAGCGATGATACGAGCACAACCGCACGCAGTGTTCCGTCGCGCAGGATTACGATATCATCGCGTATTTCCGCGATATCCAAATACTTGCGCGTGGAAATGTAGGGTTTGTTGCCTTGCAGTTTTTTTGATTGCATAGAAACGACCGCTAACCACTCACCACAAATAACTTACGGTAGTATAACATATTTTAGTACGGGTGCGGAAAATTTTCTTCCTATGCTATTTTTACCGCGGCAGATGGTGGCAGCGTTGTTTTTTCCTCGCCGCGATAGACGCCTCCCGTATCAACAACCAGCGAAAGCTGTGACAAGCGCGAGGAGGATACCATTTCTTTGCGGAAGACTTTCGGCATATCCTCATCTTTTTTCTTTTTGCGAATAACGTGCTCCATTTCTTCCCCTTCGGGGATCCATACGCGCAATTGATAGCGTTTCATGGTTTGCAAGACATTGAGCAAAAAATAGTAAACGGGGCGTCCGTTTACTTTCAAAAACGCAAAGAGTCCCAAGAAAGCAAAGGTGAACACCGCAAGCACCAGAAACAACGCAAAGTCGGACATTTTATACTCAATGAACATGATGATGAGCGCTACAATAATAATAATGAACTGGCGAGTCGTGATTGGCCCTATAACCTTATCTTCAACATCAATGAATTGTGGTACGACGAATTGTTGCATAACTATGGCGTATGGCACCCGACTGATAACACCTATGGTGCTTCTCCGCTATGAAAATGATATGAGATGGCGGTTTCGCGGGACATTAATCAAAATCGCAAATTTTGATTCAAATCCATAATCGCTTCAAACTCATCCTGGGTCAGTTTGTCCTCTTCCCCGGGAATTTTGGTAACCAGATCATCCACACTTTTCTGCTGCGCCAAACCTGCATGCCCCAAACCCACGTAGAGCGCAAAGAGTGGGCTATGCCGAAAACCTTGAATTCCCCCAATACGCTTCTCAAATGCTTCATCTTCCAGCAGATCAATTTTCTGTTCAATTTTTTTTGCGGCATGACGCGGATCGGTGTCTATTCTACGGAAATCACGCAAGGTGAGTGTCCGTAATTCATCAATTGGGCCGCGGAGCTCCGGCTTGCGGGGCGCAACGGCATGCATGTCATCAAGTTTAATTTTTGCCCGCGGTGCCACAGAGGCTCTACGCTCAACCTGCGGTGCTTGGGGAAACACTGGGCGCACAGCCGCAATCGCTGATTGTGGCGGCAGGGAGTGTGGGGAAGCGGCGGGTATATTCTTGGGGAAAGATGCTGGCGGTAGCGTCTCTGCCGCAACCAGATGTTGAGTCTTTTCCCGAAATTCCTGCACGGAACTTTTTACTTCCGCCTTTGCCCTGCCAAGCGGCGCCGAGGAATCTTCGTATTTTTCCGATGCTTCTTGTTGGGAAATGGGGGTTGGTGGTTGCAGGTCGGGTTGCGGTCGTAGCGCAGGCGGAGGCGGCGCAATTTCGGGAGGCGCAAACACCGAGCGTGCATACGTTTTTGGTTCTTCCTTTTTCTCCCGTTTCTTTTGCAGTAGCGCAGCCGCGATACCGGACCCTGGTTTTTTCCGGTCGGCAATTGAGTCGCCAAGATGCACGGCATCCCCTTGGGTATTAGGCATCTTGCCGATAGCGCGGTGTTCGGTTGCTACGACCGCTGATATATTTGCTTGTTCCTGCTGGCGATTGCCGGTTCCCAACTGCCAATTCTCCGGCTTGGTAAACCACGCATCGTCTTTCTGCGCTTGCGCAGGGGTCGCGGCATACTGCTGCTTGCGCACGCCTCCTGCAGACGCCGACTGCGCTTCATTGAGTAGGCGTATGAGATGCGCCGCCTCGCCCTCGGTCAGCGCTGCGCCGCCCGCGTCGTGCGGACGCACCAGCGCATCGCGCGTTGCGATGCGGTCGCGAATACCTTTGAAAGCGGATTTCAAAATGTTGCGCAGTTTGCGTATGCGATCCCCGTCATCCAGCGGAATGCCGACTTCCATGATCATGGCATCCAGCGCCACATCGGGAGGAGTCGTGGATATCGCTTCCGCCGATGGCGCCGCGGTTACAAGAGGGTCTTGTGAGCCTGCGGCTTTCCCCGTTATTTTGACTAATTCCTCGCGCTCTTGCGCGGTGAGTCCTTCCAGGGAGGCTGTCGGTTGCTGTTCCACAGACGTTTTCGCGGGTGTTACGGCTTGCAGCGACACAACCGAAGTATCACGCTCTTGCCGTATCTGCCCGTCCATGCCAATGCCTGCGGGTTGCAGCACTTGGGTGATAAGAGATCTGGCAAGCTCTTGCGCTCCCGCGGGATCCATGCCGTTCTCCTCACGCAGTACACGCGCAAGATTTTTTGCAGCTACATCTCCCACTGCCACGCGCATCACCACAAGCGCCAACTTTTGGTGAAAATGCGCCTCCAAGTTGCCAATAGCCGCCAGAATATCCGGAGAAGAAAGTTTCTCCCGCACCGCGCGCGGTAATTGCTGATATTTTTTGAATGTTTGTTGAAACATGTGCTGATTTCCCGACTTCGCAAGTCCTTGGGACTTGCGAAGTCCACATATTAATTGCGTGTCTATTATACTTCCTTATCCTGCCCTCCTCCGGTCAATTCTATGGCTTGCGCGAAGGGAGAGCCTTCCCCTTGATTTTGCATATACGTTACTTGTGCAAAACCATCCTTGCCAATTTCATCCAAATCGCGCGCAAGTGCCGCGAGATTGTCTTGCATGTTTTGTAAATTTGCATTTTGTCCCCCAAGCTTGTTGAGCGCGTCCATGAGGGGTTGCAGAACTTTCTTCAGTGTGGTGAGTTGATTTATGGAGAAATATTTTCCTCCCGCAATTTGGACGGAAGTGCCGGATTGGACGCGCTGCAGAGCCGGCGCAACGCGTTGTTGCACTTCTGTACGGAAGTTATTTTCCATTTGTACTGCGCTGGCATGCTGACCTTCGGCTGATTTCCCCCGTACCGCGTTCACTAGCTCATCGGGGTTAATCTCTACTTCCGGTGGTTGGGGCACTGGTGCGGTTGTATCTTGCTTTTTCGCATAGCGCCGTATAATTTCATCTTCAGCAACGCCCGCCGACACATCGCGCGTTACCGCATCGCGATTGGCATACATTTTGTGCCGCTCTATCATTTGTGCGATGTGTTCTGCTTGGTTATCTGTATCGGTTGCTCCTGCCGTATGCGCTTGTTCATGCAAGGTGGTTTTAATGGCATCACGCAGGCCATACCCTACCGCTGCGGAGTTTATCAATTCAAGTTGCTGCACCTTCTCGTCGCCCGATGTAATGCTGTTCATTCTGTCACGCGCTTCACGCATGCGTTCCATTTTTTGCGTTTCCGTCTGCGATGCTTTGCCGCCCTTTGCTTCTATAGCGCGAATCTTTGTATCAAGCGTACTTGCCAAACGACTCGCCACTTTTCCTATTTGGTCGGCATCAGTAACATTTATGCCTTTGGTACGGCTGTAATCGGTTCCTTTTTTCGGTACAAAATCCAAATCGCTAAACGCCTCATCAAAATCAACTGCAACAGTTTTCCCTTCTCCGCGCGCGAAACGATTTACCGATACCTCTCCTGTGCCGCGCATTTTTCCCAACTCTTCATCTACAATCATTCTGGGTGCCGGGGTAGTAGTAGTGCCACCACCGCTAAATATAGCGGCGGCGGCGGCATCCATTCTATCGCGTGGAGAATCTCCCGGACTATCTTTCAATATTTGAGCTCTTCTTTCCCTACTCATCAGACGCACATTTTTCATCGCATCAATAATGTCCGTATCTTCAAAACCCCCCGCAAGAGCTTGCGTATCTTCTGTAATCAAATCTGTAAGCCCAATATGTTCTAATCCCTTTTTCTTATTGGCTTTCGCTAAAGCATTTCTCGCTTCGGCTTCCGCATATTCTTCAGTCGGCCTCCCCCCTTTTTCTACCATGCTCAAACGGCGTTGTTCTGCTATTTCTCTTGCGGCTTGTGCTGCAAGTCTTTTCTTTTTCTCAGGATCTTTCTCCAATCGCATTTTTGCCTTTGCCTGCTGGTTAATTTGTAATTCTTTATTATACCGTTCGTTATAACCTAAAAATTTACCTGCATAAGAATCTGCAAACTTTTCTTTGCCTGCTTTGGCGTACGCTCCTATCTTTCCACCTACCCGCAATGTTCCTGCACGAGCACCTATTTTTGCACCTTTCCCAAGAACGGCACCAAGAGCCACCAAGCCAACTCCTCCCGTTGCCGCGCCAACCAACGCGCCGCCAACAACCATCTTATGTCTCCCCGCAAACTGCTTAATTTTTGAAACGCCTTTCATCATGCCTCCGTGTATGGCATTCGTGGCACCCGATGCCGCACCTGCCAATTCCCGAGTTAAAATCAGCGACCCTACCATCAATCCCAAAAACACCAAAAAAGAAGACATGTTGCTAAGACACCCTATAGAATTATCAGAAATGCAAAGCTCCTTCGTGCTACCCGATAAATCAACTCCGTTAAGTGTAGCTGAAAAAGAGGAGAGGGCAAGCCAGATGAAAAAAGTAAGGACAGGTCCGTTAATAAGATACTTGGTAAATCCCGTCCACCATTGCGAAGCGTATTTCTGGCCTCCCGGAAAGACTTGCAAAAACCATGCGAAAGGCGAAAATATCGCGTACATCCAAAGCATGACGATGCGCACCACAATAACCGCCACAAGCATGGCCATGACGATCACCGCAAGAAATAGCGCTATAAGAGCAACGCCAAGGGATAGTATTACAGACCAAAAATTAGAACTCCCTTCGTCGCCGGAATCTTTCTTTGTTGCTTTAGCATGCTCTACGCTAATATTTAAAAAATTCTGAAGACCCAGATTATTTGCAAAATCACCTGCCCCAGCATCGCGTATTTCATTCGCAAACGTCAGCATCACCGCCTGCGCGATATCAATCATAAATCCGGTGATGCTCAAGCTAAAGTACACCAGCACCACCATGATCATCATTTTTGGCAGCGTTCTGCGCCAGTGGTACGATTCAATGTGCAGCACGGTGGCAATGGCGATGACCAGCAGTATCACCACGAAGAGCATCGTGCAGAGTTGCCGAACGATATAGAAGCCGGTAGTAACTATAGGCTCTTTGATAAAATTATTGTACTGAACTAGCGCAATAAACACGCCTATGATAAGCGTGAGTATTTTTCCAAGCAGTCCGGCAAAAAAAATGATGATGTTGCCAATCAAACTCAAGAATGATGCTTCAAACACAGTTGCATGCACACCAACAAACGGCGTGAGCGTAAGTACCACTATCGCCATCGCAAAAAACAGACCTTTTTTATTGGTAAGCATAGTGGTGAGATACGGGAGATGGAAGCGAGCTTCGATACGCATGTTTACAGAAGATTTTTTTTGAGACGCATCATGAGAGGGTTGTTGCAGAGAGAGGAGTGGTTGCAGTTTACGATATTTTGTCCCATACACTCTGCAAATAAGCGATAGCAATGGCTAAAAAACCTATAGTGAAAAAAAGTGAAACAATGCCGCCGATGATGACTAACAGATTCCAAACAAAAAGTCGCTTCAACCATGTATGTGCTTCGTGCACGAGGTCCGTATCTTTTTTATCTTTCTTTTTTCTGATCTCAAGCTGTTTTTGCAACCGCTGTCCGACCGTATCCTCTTCCATCGCCGCCTGCGCCCGTTGCTGTTGTTTGGTCGTTTCCAATGCCTCACGCTGGGTCGGCATATCTTTTTCCTTTTGCGCAGCCGCTTCGCGTTCGGCAATTTCCTGCTGATGGCGCAGTTTTTGAATGGAGGGACCTTCACCGTCCTCTACCCTTCTCGCAAGTCGTGCCTGTTGCCGCGCGAACGCGTAGTCCCTTGCATACACGCCATCTGTTTCTTCTTCATTTTCCGCATCCGCGTCAAATTGTGCTATTTCTTCCGGCATGTATACCCCTATATATTATTGTTTGTTCAAATTGTAGACATTTTTCTCTAAAATTGTGCTGCGCGTTTCGTGGAGCAATGTAACCTAATTCCTGAAAGTCTAAAGAACTCTATGTCCAGATTATAGTTTATATTGTACCACAAATTACCCCTCACAACAAAATTACATCTGTGCATAAACTGCCTATGCGGCACTAGCTTGCCGCGTGGAATAGGCAAGTTTAAAACCGCTTTGGTAAGCGGTTTTACAGTGTGCTGCCAACTTTTTATGCGGCATTACTTCGTGGCGCAAGGGTAAGTTGGCGATAGACAAGTTGCGCGAATACAAAGCTAAGGACAAACACGCCAACATACAACACATCACCGGCAAGCGTATATTTAAAGAAAGGGACGCCGAGTGTATAGGCCGTCAATAATCCTTGCAACGTATGCGGATACCACGCGGACAGCACCCATACCATACCATTGGTAAGAAGAAAAAATTGGAGCGATCCCGCGAGCGTCGCGGTTGCGGTAGGTACAAAGCCCTTGGCGCGTACGAGTACGCCGAGAAACGTGTATGCAGCCATGCTTGCGTACACCGCAATCATGAGTCTCCAATCATACCATCCCAGCCACAGGTCAGCGAGCGCCATCGCCGCAAGTGGTACAACAAATGCCCATTTTTTTTGCAAATATTTTCCGGCAAACAATCCTGCCGCGCCAATCGGCGTAAAGTTCCACGGATGCGGCATGAGCCGAGCAAGCGCCGCGATGCTAATAAGCAGGAGTACGAAGAAGAAAGATTTTTTTTGTAGCATACTTTGCGGGAATGAGAAATAAAAAGTTTACTGTTGGAGTCTGCAGAACAATTCTGCGTTACTGCCGACTCTTGGTCAACTTCCATAAAATTGTATCGCCTGGTTGCAGATGATACGCGCTCGCGCCAACCTCCGCATATTGACCATTTATCCAATACTGCCAATACGTATCGCCGGTATTGGCAGCGCCGTCAATCCCTTCCAGAAATACGCCCATATCGCCGTAGTCTTTATAGTGTAGGGCAATGCCTGCAACTGCCATAGTGCGGTTTAGCACTTCCCATACGGTTTCTCCTTCTGTAAACCGTATTTGCGGAAATGTTCGGAGTTGTTCCTCATCAAAATCCAATATAAAATTTACCGTTTGTTCCGCTACATCCATCCTACCCGATTGCGGCACACTTATAGGATCTGGCACAACCGCGCCCTTCCCAAGCAATAAACCCGAGATAAAAAATATAATCGCTATAAGGATACCGTATCGGCGTTTCATGTTAGGTGTGTATCACTTGATGCATATTTCCGCGCTTTTTCTTATTTCCACCATTGCCTTTTTTTTGGATGCAAGAAGCGGCCCATATTCTCCGTAAAACTCCTGTGCCTTTTTCCATACCATAGCCACCAGAACAAGCCAGCTCCCCCAACCATGAGTACGATCAGTATATCAATAATCACGTTTCTCCAAAAGAGCAGCCGATCCGCTTCCAATCCTGTAACGGTAAAGCGTAGCGGAACCTTGATTCCGGAACCCGCGTTGAAGCTCTTTTTGTCCAGCGCATACCCTACCACCGAAATAGTGGTGCCAAATATTCCCTCTTGTTGCGGCAGCAGGCGTATGCGTATCTTTTGTGATTCTCCCGCTTCCAAGCGTATCTCATCCGGCGCAAACACCATCCATGCGGCATAGTCATCTGCGCTTATCCGGTACATGCCGGCCTCTTGTGCCGTATTGGTTACCATAAGCAACGCTTCGGCTGCGCCTCCCTTGCGCCCGCTCACCTCAAGAGCAGACGGCGTAACTCCAACGCCGATCGCAAAAACGGGTAGTGCGACCACTGCTATAACGGAAATTGCGGCAATGACCGCGATAGAGTGTATTTTTTTATGCATCGCCCTATAGTTGATTATACGTTAGTTGTTGTTGGTTGCAACTCCCGTTCCCCAAAAAATGAGCGATCCCTTTTTTATGCCTATTGCCGTATAGTTTGACGACACCGGAAGCGTCAAATCAAGTACGGTATGTTTTGATTGCGACAACTCTGTCGCATATGACTGCCAGTCATATCCCCCAAGCTTGAGCGATTGCGTAAATAAGGCGTCCCCCTCCACGATACTTTCAAGATATAAATCGCGTGTTCCGGTATTGGTAAGCGTTACCGGTACTTCTCCAACACCTCCCGCTTTCAGTATGCCAAAATTGACCGTGCCTGCTGAAACGGTAAACGCGAGATCTGGTACCGTGCCAACCTGCCCGTCCGGATTCTCCTCTATCTCTACGGAGAGATCAATAGACTGCGCGATACCGCCAACTGCTACTTCCAAAGTGTTGCTTCGTACATAACCCGAATTTTCAGCTACAATATGCGCGACGGCAGTGGTGGTGTAGCTGCACGAAGCAATCCCTGCCACATCGGTTGCAGCCGTAGCACTCTCACCGCATTTTACCGTAACCCCTACTACGGGCTGCCAGATACCTTCCGTACGCGACTCAACTAAAACTTTTACGCTTTCACCAATCTGCACGCGATTTTTATCAACGGAAATACGTAGCAGCTGCGCATTCCACGCGCCATACGCCCACAACACTTCATCATCCGTCTGCAGCGCATAGTCAGCCGCGCCAACAACGGGACTTTGCCAGTTTACCCAGTACATCCAGCCGTTCAACCCTTCCGCCGCATCATTATTAATTTGCTTAAGATATGGTCCGAACGAGGTGTTTTCAATGGTATACGTAAAGTCACATGCGGATGCCGCGTGCCGCACGACATCCAGCGCACTCGGACCGGAAACACGCACAGTACATACCGTTTTGTCACTGCCTTCAATACGCACCGCAAAAGTTGGATTTTCCTGTGCCGCGGCATGCGCCACAGGAAAACTCTTGCCCGATAACGCAATCACCGCGTGTGCCGTAATATTGACCGAGGCCGTGCCATCCGATGCCATCCATCTAAATCCGCCGTCATCTGTTTGCAGTGATGCCAAATGATCTCTCACGGTTGCGCCGTTTGCCGCAGACCACGCACCTGCCGTAATACCCGTCTTATGCAGCATCCATAATACCCAAGCATCCGACCCGCCGTCAGACTCACCGCCTGGAGTATAGGGGAAGCCCCCATCCGTATTCTGCGTCCCCTGCACATAGGCAAGCGCGTTTTGGACTACCGGATCATCCACGCTCATCCCCGCTTCCACAAGCGCGGTGATTGCCGCAGCCGTATCGTTTGTGTCGCTCTCTCCCCCAACCGCATAGCCCCAACCGCCATCGGTATTTTGATGCGCCAAAATAAAATTTTTGCTCTGCTGTATTGCCTGCGCATCAATCGTATACCCGGTGGCACGCAAAGCCAGCACCCCCCAGAAATCATCATTCAACAGATCTGCACTGCCCAGTTGCGTGCCGTCCGCCATCCCGAGCAATCCGGAAACCAAATCTCTTCCGAAAAAATTGTACGGATTCTCTCCTAGGGCAACAATTGCTAAAATATGTTTCGCGTACTCCGTTGCCGTGGTACCGGAAAACGATTGCAAATACGCCGTATCTCCCGTATCCGCTCCCGCGGCAACTAGTGCTTGCGTTGTCCATGCATCTTGCGGGTGTTGTTGTAAGTATGCTATGGCAGTTGAAGTGTCGGCAAACACGAGAGAAGCGGCCAGACAAAAAAAGGCTATGGGGATAAGGAAAAGAATAATGTATTTTCTGTTGCGCATAACGATAGGGTGATGTAGTAAGTGCTTTGGGACCAACGAGGTAGATGGAGTAATTTTTGCTCACCTTATGTCAAACAAAAAACCCTCCTCAAGGAGAGAAAGGGCCGTCGCATTCGCCAATGGTGATAAAACCTTTGAGAGTTTTGGCAAAGGAGGACTCTTGTATCTCGCAAGAGTATACTCATTGCAACCACCTTCGGTATTCGGGCTTACGTCATGATGACGATTACCGTAGCGGATCTGCGGAGGATTTACACCTCTCTTCCCCGACTGGCGGTTGGTAAATTGTTCACGTAACACCAGTGTAGCGAAATCATTCGTAGGTGTCAATACACCCATTATGAGAAAGCTACCTGCCTCATTTTTTATTGCAGGCCATTCACGGCTACACCGCCGGCAAAAGTATTCCAACCGCATCCCGGCATATCCCCCGCACCTGTACACCAGCCCCAATTATCATAAATTCGTATTTTTGGATTCAGCTTACATACACCCGCGGCACACGTATTTTCCGGAATAATTCCTTGACTTTTTTTATCCAAAATATCCCAATAGCTATAGAAATGCTGGAATATTTCCGGATCATTGGGATCCGATTTTTGGAGTGATTGCAAGCCGGAAATTGAGGTCGTCTTGCCGTCGCCCCAGTCAATGACATAGCTCTTGATCGGCAATTGCTGCGGATCTACATTGGTATTGAAGGTGAGTGTTACGTAGCCGGATACATTGACCGGCACGAGGTCTCCCGGATTTTCTTTGCCGTTTACTTTAATAATGATTGCTTGCGGACGTATGCCACAATAGGGGTTGTCGGGATCCGCGTGGCTTGCAACCGGAATATTATTGATAACACACTGCTCGGTTGGCGGGATCCAATAGAGTTTGGGTTGTACGCTTGGATCTATGGATCTATAACGAAAATCTTCACATAATCCTGGTTCCAGTACACCGGCAACAATCTTATCACAGTCAGCGCCGGCCGCACACGTCTTACCAAAACTTCCGGGGTTTGCGCACGCGCCTTTCCACTCCCACGCGCCATAGCTCTTTACAAACAGTTGCTGCAATCGCTCGACGGCATTATCTATAAGATCATTGCAAGGGTTCTCTTTGTCTTGTGCTGTGCAGTCATAGGGATTTCCGGCACGCACTTGATAGGGGGGCAAAAAATCTATCGTATTGGGGGGCAATGTCGCAAGAGGTTGCCTTCCAAAATCCGTTGTGCCGTCCCAATTGTCCGGTAGATCAATGGATATTGCCGGGGGTACGACCGAGCCGAATGGTGCATAATCGGAATCATATGTTACTTGTACGATATTGGGAACCGTGAGATCGCTCTTTTGGAGATCCGCTAGCCCCTTAATCGTATAGCCGCCGCCACTGCGTACGCGCGCCGACCAAGGCTTGCCCTCGCCGCTTGAAGTTACTACTTTGGATAAAACGTTACATGCATGGGAATGAACGTAGACGCGCACTTCTTTAAGCTCCACGCTTGAATCATTGTTGTCATCTCCTATGATATAGGCAAGTCCTTTAAAGTAGCGGCTATCTGAATTATCAAATACCGCCATCACTTGCCACATATCTTCACCGTCGTCGTTTAGTGTGACATCCCACTCATCGTTGAGAAAATCAATACAATCATATTTTCCATAGAGCGGATTTTTGGTTGCCTTATCAAAATCTACCTTGCCGTCAGGAATTTCGTCTGTTATCGTTCCATTCACATCTTGCGTTAATCTGTCTTGATTACAGTATGCCAAGTCACGGATGTTGGTGCTCAAAGTTTCAGGGTTGTACACCAACGGCACCTCCTGCACATTGTTTTTCGTTTCGGGAAGTACTCCATCTTGTGCGGTACAGAAATCAGCAACTCTGCACTCTTTGGTCATATCTTTCCTACGATAAATAAATGACCAGTCAGAACATCCCGTCCACGAAAAACCCCCATCACCATCACACCATGAATCTATGCCTTTTTTGACCGCCCCGCCCAGCACCGCCGACCAGGATCCTGCACCATGGCCGCCCTGGTTAATGCCTTTAAGTTCTATGTGGTCAATTGATTCTTTGCGTAAAAATTCCTGCATCCCCTCGCTGATATTTAGCTGATCAAAATCCAAATAACCCAACGATGACCCCTCATCATTCTCCAAGAAAATATCTCCTTTCCACTCATGCGCCAACACAACACTATCGTCCGATTCCACGCAGTAATACAGGGGTATGCGGCCATTGTAACTTAAGTTGAGCGTGCCGATATCGCCATTTATCGTATCCACCGGCCACCAGAGCTGGCAAACGTTCGTGTTTTTGGTATCCCACTGCAAACAGTAGCCCGCGGTACCTTTATAATTTTTCCCCGCCTGATCATGGTACGAGCATGAGGGCGCGTTAGAGGTCGGGTACAACCTGCAGCTTGAGCCGATCAGCCGTTCCGGATCCGGATCCGGAACGCCTCCGACCTCGTCTAACACGGGCAACAGGCGCACGTCGTCAATAAATATCGTACTCTCTTTTTGGCTGTTGCGTATCGTAACGCGCGCCGAACCGGATTTCAGTAATACTTTCGCTATTTTCTTGTGCCACGCAATTCCGGCCGGCACCGTTATCTTATTACCTTCCCCACTCACGGAAAGGGTGAGATCGCCGAACGCCTGAATGGTGTTGATGTCTGCTTGCAGATAGTAGGTTCCGCCAAACGTATCCAGCGATTCGGAAAATACATCCCCATCGCCGCTCACTTTAAGTACGCTGTTGCCCTCGGGTGCCTGCTTGAAACCGTTGCGTTCAAAATCCAGTGGATTATTGAGTACCTCGTAGTTATTTTTCGTACCACTCCAGCTGTAGGGTTTTTTCGTGGTATTATCAAAGTATTCAAACCCGCCATTCGGCACTAAGCCCACATTGCCCCGCTGCACTGCTGCATTGAGCGGCTTATAGCCTGCTATACTGCCGCCTCCCGGAAAGCCATTGTAGCCCGGTACGCTATACCCCGTAAGATCCGCCAGTTGCGCCACATTGGTGATGATTGCTGAAGCGGTATCCTCTTGCACCGCGCTGGCACACTTGCCATTTTCATCCAACTGATTGCACAGCCCGATACCGTAGCACTGATTGGTGATGATGCCGTTTTCATCCTTCACTTCAGAGAGTGTTTCGCAGTACAGCCACTCACCGCAAGAACGGTCGGGACGCGCCTTTACGAGTGTATTCGCTTCGCACGCGGAGGTGTAGCTGTTGTCCTGACTGCATACTACCCATGATGCACCGGATCCCAGCCTGCCGGAGGTACTAAAATTGTGGTCAGGGTCGTACGTTACCGTGTTGAGCGCTCCGCCCCGTGTCGCCGCATTGAGTAAGATGCAGCCATTATCGTAGTCCACTGCTCCGTTGCAGCTGGTTGCGTCAAGGGTGTCTTGCATCAGATAATCAATATTGACCTTGCGCAATTCCACATTGTCAAAAATATGACCTGTTCCGTGAGCCGGTTCGCCACCATGATTTGCGCCAAAATATACCTCTGCCACTCCACCTCTTCCCGAATGAAATCTGCCGCTAAAGCGCTGAAACTGATTTGAAATATAATCAAGGTCAAAAAAGGTACTGGCTTCGTCAGCATAAGGCACTCCTGCATCATTTTGAGCAAGCATTGATCCGTCAGGAGATGTAAGCCCGGATGGACAGACAGCGGCATCATCACATACATCGGGCACAGCGGCGTAATTACACACGGGAAAATTACAGCGTCCATCACCGCTCTCTGGCTTGGTATCACACGCGCTATGAGCATTGCACGCAATACCTAAAATCCCCGCTATACAGACTTGGCCGCCCGGTACCGTACATTCACTGCTTGAAAAACAGCGATCAGCTCCACCGGCACCGGCACCGGCACCAGGCGCACCTGCATTCAGAACCGCGGCGGCTCCTTTGCTATCCTGGCACACTCCCCATCTGCCGGTCATAGCATTGTCAATGTAAAGACGGGGACGACTCCCATCACCTCCATCTCTTACAAATCCGGAAAGTTCATAGAGCGTATTCGGATCGAGCAAAATATTTTGGTATATGGCAGTAAGCGTAGCCTCCTCCGCCTTCACCGCGCGCGATCCTTGTATACCTGCCTCAAAGTTACCAATCATGCCATTGTCATTGACCCATCCATCCGGCACGCCATTATTATCCGTATCCTGATTAAAATCGCCGTTAAGGAGGATGTTGGGATTAAACGTGCTGATGGGATCCACGTACTGCGTGCAGCCGGACTCGTCCGCAGGACACAATCCAGCCCAGCCGCCCGCTGGCTGGGTTACCGTTTGGCCGTTGAAGCCGATGTGGCTTGCCATGGGACAATCGGGCGCGCCCGCAACCGAGCCGCGCTTGTACCAGCCGGAGTAGCCGCCGATGCCGTCTTTCCATTCGCAAGTGTGGAGCAGGGGATCGCGGAAATAGGCAAGACCGGTGTCCGAGAAATACTCTTCGCACCACAGCACTTCTTGCGTGCAGAGCGATTGGTCATATGTATCCGGATCATCGCGCAAATAGGTCGCCTCAAATCCGGTAAGCGTATTTTCGCGGTCAAACTGCGGCTCACCCAAGAGACGGCATCCTTGCCCCTCCGTATTGCAATACGTATTCGGATCGTTAATGATGTACACTACATTGTCCGCGGGAACGCGTACGTCATCGCGCGCATCGTCGCCGATATTAAAATCTTCGGCAAGGGGGTTGTTGGAATTCTGCGTGTCAATCATCGCTTCACAGCCGATCGCCTCTTCGCGGCAGAGTCCCGAGAAGCTCTTCAAATTATAGGTGCCGCCGGTCGCCGTGTACGCCTCACATCCCAAAGCGTATTGCGGCCACGGGTCTCCCGCGGATGTTTGGTCGCAGCTTTCGGGAGTTTTCCATGATCCCGCGATGACGTAGATGTTTTCCTTTACTTCAGTAAGCTGTACGTTGTCAATAAAGAAAGGCAGGAAAAGATTGTTCATTGTTGCAAAGTCCAGCGTTTCTTTCGGTTCGCTATCCCAGGTTACGAACACGGGTCCTAGCGTGTAGCGTTTCCAGTCAGAAGTAAGGTGCAGGTTCGTGGTAAATTCGCTGCCTGCGGGTGCTCCCGAAAAGGCAATGCTCATATCGCCCGTACCCTTTGCCCAAAATGACAATTCGTACGCTTTGTCATTTTGTATCGCCTCGCCCGCGCGGGAGTCCAGCGCGGAAATGGCGTTTGCGAATAACGTGGTGTTGAGGGGATGGCTTACGGGAAAGATGAGCGGCTGGTGATGGTACCATCTGCCTTTGCCGGATTCGGCAAGGTAGACGGCTTCGGTATAGCGATTACCGCCTTCCCATTCCTGGGCTATAACCGTTGCCTCGGGGTGGATTGCAAGAATACGTCGTCTCTGATCTCCCTTACTGCCGGCGCTGGTATTCCATCCTCGCGCGATGAAATGATTGCCCGTACTATGTATGACCGGTTCATCCTGTATCACAAATCCGCTGCTCTGCGCGATTGGCGTAATATTGTTTATGGAATCATTCCCCTGGGTAAATAACGCATACCCCGCGTCATAGAGCTGATTTAACAGAGCGGCTTTTTGGGTACCCCACCTATAACTTATGCTTACCACAATATCCGGCTGATAGTCTGCCACGGCATCAATTGTAGCTATGTCGGTATCTTTAATCACCTTATAGCCCAACGCGCCGAACGCGTCTTCCCAGTAGGAAAGCGGTGCCCCTGGTTCTGCGGGCAGGTTTTCCTGGTACTCAATAATCAACGCCAATTTGCTTACCGAACGGTTTGTTTCGGTTGTACCGCCCGCTTGGATCACTTTTTGCGAATGTCCTCCAAGATTCGTGGATTCGCTGGATATCGTTCCATCGGAATACTGGCGAATATCGCTCTCGTTTTCAAAGGTGTCGGTAAAGAGCGTCCGCGTATTGCGCGAAGCGTTGCCCGCGTACGCGCGGCAGTCTTTTGCCGCTTCGCCGCAGGTCTGCCCCTGTCCGGGAATGGCGTGGTAGATGCAGTAGCCGCTTTCAGGAGAAGGACCGCACACGCCATCCGCCGCACCGGGTGCGGTATCGCAGTCAGTGTTTACCTTGCAGGACAATCCAAGGCGCGTTCCCGCCGTACAGACATCATACGTAGTCCAAACACCTCCGGAATTAGTGCAATTTTGCTCCTGGGTCGCGCTATGCAGTGTTGCCGACCGGCTCATGCGGTACGGGTGGCAATCTTGCGCGCAGGTTACGGTTGTATCATACCAACGGTACAGTGTGTTGCCGCCCGCGTCAAAGAATTCGCGGCAGTTGGGATCGGCAAGAGCATCACCCTGGCTCTCGCATCCCGATCCCGCAACGCCGCCGTCACCTATCGGACTGCCGCCGATGCTCTTCAATTCCTCGCTCGCCAATTGATACCCTGTTTCGTCCGATCCTATCCAACTGAAGTACGCTTCGCAGCTCGCGCCCGCGCCAAGCTGCGCGGCATTGGGCTGGCCGAATTCGTCCACCAACACGCACTGGCGCAAGGTGGCATAGTACTCAATCGCCTCCGGAGATAATTCCACGTCATTCGCATTGCCGCCATTAACCTCCGCCAGTCGGTCCAGATTGGTAAACTCGGTACAGCCCGCGTCTTTCGCGTTGCAGGATTTTCCGGTTGCGGGAATGAAATAGGACAGTGCCGCTGATCCCGATGGTTCAAAGTACGTCAGTTCCTGCTTAAAGGTGTCATACCCCACACACTCGGCGGGACAGGTGTCGCCGTCACCCACAATACCCGGAACCGCGGGGCCGCCTTTCTTTGGCGTATACGTCTTGCAGCCGACTTCATCCTCAAAGCAGGAGAGCGCGTAGCTACCGCACGCCGCCGTATCAATTTTACGGCACTCGCCGTCAAACCAGTATTGTCCATCGTTCACGCAAGTAGCTTCCGTAAAGCCGGCGAGCGTTGGTCCCGGATTGTTCGGCGTGTAGCCGTTGCAATCCAAATAGTCCGGCGCCACTTTTTCATTGATCACGTTTTTGGCTCCGTAGTCGCTGTACGAGGATGCGGCATTGCCAACTTCTAACTGAATGTCATCAAAGTATGCCGTACCCACGTTCCCTTGAATACGTGTTTCAATGGTAAAAAAATCATTGGAAATCGCGCGAGGATTGGTGGTAAACGAATAGCTGACACGGTGCCACTGTCCATCGGCGGGAATGGTATATACTGCACCACTGCCGCCATTTTGCTCCGCGCTTCCGTAATACACTCTAACCCCGTTAATCTCCGTACCATCAACCTTTTTATAGAGCATCATCCATGCGCCGTAATGCGCTACCGTATTTGCAATATCGGGAGTTTTTACCCAGTAGGAGAATGTGTAGGTCGTTTCGTCAAATTCAGCATATATTTCCTGGCTGCGGAAGGTAAAACCCCTAACATCATTACTATTGTCTGTCTGCTTAATTTTCAAGCTATGCGTTCCCGACACCGCTTCATCGGTAGTAATTTCCGTGGTGCCAAGGGCACCATAAGCAAGCCGGGTACCGCTCCAACCGTCATCGGTTGTGCCATCCCCGTTCCAATCTTCTTCAAAACTGCCATTTTTCACCAAATTCGTGCCAGGGGTAATGCGGATAAACTCATGGCATCCGACATCTTGCGCGCCGCAGCTTGTCGCGCCGCGATCAAAATAGCGACGCTGGTCGGCCGGACCATCGCTGCAGGTAAATTCACCCGTGGAAATATTCACGTCCGTGCAGTACCACGTGCAGCCTGCATTATCCAGGGAACAGTTGTTGAAGTTGAGCGTATCCTGCAGGTACGACACGTCATTGCCGTTTTTATCTTCAAACGTCTGGCAGGTTTGGTTGCGCGGCTCGCAGGTTTCGGCATCGCCCCCGTAGTCCCAACCCCTGCGCTCTTCGGTGCAGTAGCCGTAGAACTGGCACGTTCCGTCCGGTCGTTCTTTAATGCAGGAACGGTCATCCGCGCAGTAGTTGGCATCGCGGCTGATTTGGCGCGTAGGAGAGATATCGTCCGGATCATTAAAATCGCCATCTTTATTTTGGTCTATGCCGTTTGTAATTCTATCTGATACGAGCACGGGACCTGCGCCTTTTAATCCGCAATACGCTTCCGGTGCTTTTAATACCCAGTTCGGGTCCACCAGCCCGTAAAATGGACTGCCACCATTGGTAAAGTCGTTGATCAGTTGGCGCAAATTCTTTTGCTCGTGACCAATGTCTTTTATGTAGCGCGCCGCAATCTCCCAACCAACAGGAATGATGCGGTGTTTGCGCAACACAATCAGCGAGCGGTAGGGATACCCTTCTTTATAGTTTGGCTCAAATCCGTCCGCGGTAAAACCAAAGGTACTACTGTCGTCCAGCAATCCTTCGGCAATAGCTTCCCGCACGGTAAGTTTGCGCTCAATCGCCTGACGGAAACTTTGCGTGATAATACACTCATTCGGACCCGGATTATCTTCATTGCGGCATATAGTGAGATCGCGCAGAATTTCATACGGACCGCCAACTTTAATATTTGCTTTTGCCAAACCGGCAAAGCGTGCTTCCGCGCCTTTAATACCGCCAAGCGCGGATGATGATGTTGACTGCGGATTATATAATCCAGAAGACCCACCGCCTTCTCCTCCGCCTCCTCCGCCTCCCTGGAGCGAAGCAATGCCTTTCTTGAACCACTGGTCAAGAAGATTTCCCGCGAGTGTTTGGGCAAAAATGTTTATCGCATCGGCAATAATACTTTCAGTCGGTGTTTTCTCTGCCGCTGGACTCTCTTTAATCGTCGATCCTGCTAATTCAGTAACAAATCTTCCGGGTGTAACGATCTTTTGCGTAACTTTGGCAATAACCGGGTTTATTCCGGAGGACTCCAGTCTTGCATTCTTATTGATTTCTTTTTCCAATTCGCTGTTCTGCAAAATCCCGGTATGCACGGATAAAGCGATGCCGAGGTCATTTTCCCACGGATCAAAATTTGCCTGAAATTTATTTAAGAAATTCGGATCGTTGATTTCGTCTTCCCAATTGTCAATGATCTTGGAAAGCGTGCACTTGGGCTTCTTCCCCAAGATGCTTTTATTCAATCCCGCGGTAATGCGCAGCTGCACTTGTAGATTCGGGCGGCAAATATTATTGAGAACCGCACTAATGGTATTGCTGCTTTTTTCCCGCTCGATGTCCCGATTGATGTCCTGCTTGACAACTTCAAACATTGCACTCTCCTGATTCCGTAAAAGTTCCAGTTCATTGTAGCATTGATCCGCGTCCGGACACGAAGCTACAGAAACGCCTTCTATCAGACATTGGGCGATGAGTGCATCGCACGCTTGTTGTTTGGCTGCTATTGTATCCTGCACATTGTTGAGCTGCCGCTTTTGCTCTTCCGATACATTTTTTTCGTCTTGAGATTTCTTTCCCCAATTATCAGCAAGCGTTTCTATGAAAGTTCCTGCGGCGGAATCGCCCGCGTTTTTCAAATATTCACCCCACCCCTCGGTAATAAACGTGGGTTGTTGTCCCTGTCCGCCGGATCCCAACCATACACCGGTATCATGCGCCAGATTATTGAGAAACTGGCGCAGCGTGTTTTTATAGGCAATCGCCCAGGATTCCTTTCTGAGCTCTTTCTTGATATCCAATAACAATCCTTCGGAATCTAGTGCATACTCTGCCGCGGCAGATGCTTTATCCAAAATAAATTGACCAATTCTTTGCGGCCACGCGGTAGTATCTTCTACAGGCGCTGCATGCGCAGGAGAAACTTGCACAAAAAAACTCACACTAAATATAAGTGCTATGCTGACCATGTATATGTTCCGCAGTGTTGTATTTTTTGTTTTACTTGACATGTAATGCAATAAGTGGTAGTGATAGTGATATGCTGTTCCCTCGTCATTGAAGGAGAGAATATGCTTCAACTATTGGTGGTGGCAGTAGGGATGTTGTGGGGATGTTGTGGGTGTGGCTTGGCACTTGATGCCGTAGTTGCAGGCATTGGTGCAAGCCGCACGAACGTGGAGGAGCAGAAGACCAAGACCATGCCTCCTCAAGTGCATGAGTTGGCTGCTGGCGAGAACTATGACGCCGCAGCTGCAATACTTCTAGACATTGACCCAACGGCAGAGGTCGGTGTCAGTAGCGGAAATGGAAACATTGTTTCCAAAATCCGCACAGGGGGGAAGAACCGCCTCATCCGTACAGAGTTCCGTAGTGGAACTCTCTATCGCATCGTTGATGCGAAAACGGAGGAGGTGCTGGAACCCCCAAAAAACCCTGCTCCTTCACCTTAAAGTATTATCATCGCCTCGCTTGCCTTCGGCTCGCGAGGCTTTTTTCTTTTTTCAAAAGATCATGGGGAACTTTTTGTTTTTCAATCAATCTACTTCGTCCCGTAATTCTTATTGATTTTTTGCTATTGATATAAGTCATCATCCACTCTCCTGTCGTGTGTCTACGGCGCGGGCTGTCCCGCAACACTTTCCATAAATAGCTGCTGCAGTTGATCATCCGTAAGCCCATCAATCAAGCTCGTGTCTATTCCTTGCTGGACGAGCAGCGCGCGGATTTGCGCTCCGGACAACCCTTCCAGCTGGCTTGCCGCTGCTCCACCGGTTCCCGAAGGTATCGCCCCAGCCGTAGCGAGCGAATCCAACGTCTGTTGGTAAAGCGCCATAACTTCTGCATCGGATAATTGCGCGACTATGGCCGCGTCCGCGCCGGACGCTACTATAAGATTACGCACCTGCTGCGGTGTTGCCGTTCCTTGCAAGATCGCAGGATCAATGTTGCCGGCTGTGGGTACGCCTGTCGTGCCGCTCACATTCGGATACGCAAAGTCATTTGTACCGGTGGTCGTATCAGCATCGGGATTGACAAGCGCGCCGCCAAAACAATCTTGTCCCGATGGGCAATTGGGATTGTTGCCGCTCTCCACTTCGGTCTTGTCACCGTAGCCGTCTGAATCGGTGTCTGCCAAGTAGGGACTCGTGCCATACACCTCCAGCTCTTCTTTGTCCGACAGACCATCTCCGTCCGTATCCTTGAGCACGTCAGCCACGCTACGCAACGAATCGTCCTGCAAATTTCCTAATGTGTCCGTAATTGATCCATCATCTGCCATATGTAAAGGTGCATTGATACGATTTTTCAATTCCAAAACGCCAAGTGCTATCGCAAACACGCCGAGTAACAACAACATGCAGGCGAGCAGGATTTGCTTTGGCGTATAGGGACGCTGCGGTTCTTCTCCACGGTGCAGCAGCACGTCATTGTAGGCATCTTCGTAGACGTTTCTTGTCATGTGTGGAAAAGTTAAGGTAAGTATAGCACACGCAACGCTTTTTGATTATACCACAAACTTCCTGCAACTCACAACTTGTAACATACCGGCATCCGACTCCGCGCGTCCGTAAGATTTACAAAGCGCAAACACGGGGCATAAGTTCCTGATACTTATAGGTTGTGAGATACGCATTGCGTAAGCCGCACCCAATCCGCAACCGATAATTCCTGTGCACGCACCGTTTCCGCGCGTCCAATCCCCGCAATGAACTTTTCCGCCTCCGCAACCGGAATATGCAGTCCTGCCGCGAGATTATTTTTCAACTGCTTGCGACGCGCGGCAAAGCCGATGTGTACGAGCTGAAACATGTGTTTCTCCTGTACGCTGTCCAGAGGCAATGATTGCTTGCGTGTAAGCCGCACTACCGCGGAATCTACGTTCGGCTCGGGATAAAAATTTTTACGCGACACGGTAAAAAGATATGCCACCTGCATATAGTACTGCACCGCGACCCCCAAAATACTCAAGGATCCGGCTGGCACCGTAATACGTTCCGCAACCTCTTTTTGCAGCATCACGACCATTGCTTTCGGTTTGGCTTCCAGCGTTGCGGTAAATCTCTTTAAAAACATTGCCGTAATATTGTAGGGGATATTCGCAACTATGGTATAAGCATCTTGTTGCAATCCATCCCCAACCGGCGAGAACCGCAGGATATCTCCTTCCACAACCGTGAGATTGGAAAATTGTGTGGACAGTTTTTGTAGAATTGGCACAAGACGCCGATCCCTCTCCACCACTACCACTTTTCCGGCGTGCGCCGCCAACAGTTCCGTAAGAACGCCGAGTCCGCCGCCAACCTCCAAAACCGTATCTGTTTTTTGCAAACCCGCTTCGCGCATGATGCGAGCCAATACTTCCTCGTCAACCAAAAAACACTGACCTGATTTTTTATCCGGTCGTATATGATAGGTTGCGCACAGCGCGAGTGTTTTTTCCCGTAGCGTCATATAAATTACTACCTCACTTAGCTGTCCGACAGCTAAGTTTGACAAAAATTATTTTTTTATATATACATAGCATATCTTTCTACCTCAAGCCCGAGGAAACTGCCATGCGTTGCTTAAAGTTCTTTTCACTTCTTTGCTGTACCGTCATCAGCCTGTGCGCCTGCGGCGGCATGCAGGGTACGTTTGATGTAAGTTCGCTGCGCGCCATGCAATGCGTGCGGAACGGACCGCTCGGCTGCGTGACGTACCATGCGGACGAGCTGGAACTCACCGACTACATGAGCTCACGATGGTCGCTGACAAAATCGGAGAGTTCCAAACGGAGCAATGCGTACTATTACGTCGTGGTTATGGACCCCGCGCAACCGCCCGCAATCATCAAGCTGATCTTTCACGATCAGCAACTCACTGACCAGTACAATGTGAGCACGGACCCCCCAACGCGCATTCCCTTTGAGTAGCCATGCACAATCCTGCCTTGAGCAAACTTCAAGTTCAAGGCTTTTTTAATGTGACCGAGAGCAATTTTACAGTAGACATCTTACAATAGCATGTACAAAAGCGTCATAATACCGGATGTGACAAACGCAACCGTCCAAAAATGCTGCTGCCCCGCCACAAGGAGAGTCAACAAAATTACCGCCATGACCGTTATTTTACCGACAACCAACGCCATTTCAAAAAATACCATGCGCTTCATGGTACTGCCATGGTTGGCGCTTTCATAGGTCATGGACATTTGCGGCACCCGCACCAAATGATCCGATACCTGATAGAGTATTTGGATGAAAAATATCCCACCCACCCCGCGCGTAAACACACGAATAAACCACGATAAGCTTTTGATAATCGCGCCAAAACGCAACACCGATCGCTGGTTGTACCGATCGCTTATTTTTCCAACATACAACACCGCCAAGGTTGAGAGCAGCGTCGCCAACGCCACGAGCGAGCCAACGGACAGATAGTCGTTTTTCACGGCAAAAAAGATAAATATGGGCCAGAGATACATGTACACCAATTCTTCACCATACCCCATATACGACACCATGGCGCGCCGGTTGTCACGGCGTACGAGACGCTTGTACGCATCTTTATAAGAAAAAGTGGTAGGGGTAAATTGTTCGGGAGTTTTGAGGAGCGGAATGTTGGAAGCAAGTATGCAGAGCGATGCAACCGCAAAGAGTATGCGAAAGTTAAAAAACTCCAGAATAAGCCCACCGACAATAGGTCCAAGAATTGACGTAATGTTATTGAGCGCAATGAGATTGCTGATTTCTCTCCCCCGCTCGCCATCCACGCTGAATTTGGCAAAGTCGGCGTTATACCCCTGCCAATAGAAAGTCTTTGTGGTAATGAGCATCACCACCGCGCTGCCGATAAAAACCGGGTGGATGGCAATGGCAAAGAGCGAGAGGTAATACAACACTAAAAATGGCGTGGAAACAAGGATACTATGCTCGTAGCCTTTCTTCCGCGCGAATTTCGCCCCAAAAGGCATGCCGAGAAAATAACCGCTATAGATTGTCAGATAGAACAAAATAATGTGTACGAGCGTAAACCCCTGTTGGTAGAGATAGAGCGGCTCAAACAACCCAACCGCGGAAATGGCAAAATTTAAAATAGTCGCGGAGGTGTAGAGCTCCCGCACCTGTGAGGTGGAATTATGCGCAAAGTAGGTTTTGAAATAGGATGTAAAGGACATGGGATAAAAATAGAGGAGTCTAAACCGAAAGTTCTTCTGTCGTTGAATAAAAAATATAAAACTTGATAATTTTCTTTACCGCTCTTTATGCACCATGAGATGTTGCTACCCAACCACTATACCAAATTTCCCCAAAAGTTGGAACGCCGTTACTCTACGACATCGCAAGCCCAAAGGACTTGCGATGTCGAAATGTTGTATTGCAAAGTTATTTTTACTTCGCACTTTCTGCTTCTATTTTGATCGCTCCCTCGCGCAGCACGGTGATAACGCCATCCTTTTCTACCCGCACAATCGTTGATGCCTTGCGCCGTGGCAACGTCCCGCCGTTAATGTAGAGATCGGGAGTATTTTTTATATTTTCTATAGGGTTATCCACCTTTTCTTTGTCATTCCCGCGGAGAAGGGAATCTATGGATTCCGCATCAAGAGTGGAATAAAAGATACCACGCTTAAGAGAAAGAAAAAGCTTGCCTTTGATACTGGGCGCATGGTCATTGAATTGCTTTTTGACCGCAGTAATTGTGTAACACAGAGGTTTTCCGGAAAGATTGGCACTGGTTGCAATTATGGGTCTACCAATTATGTTGGAAAGTTTTCTTGCTATGGCGTGACGGGAAACACGCAACGCGATTGTGGTGATATGCAATTTCTGTTGATACTTTTTTTTGAGCGGCAAAACAAGCGCTAATGGTCCGGGCCAGTGTTTTCTTGCCAGTTTTTTTGCGGCGGGAGAAAACTCGCAGTATTTTTCCGCCATAATAAAGGATGCGGCAATCCAAGGAAACGGCTTTCCTTTCGTGCGTCCTTTTATGCGTGCGACGCGTCGATGCACGTTACCATCCAGCGCATCGCCGCCGATTGCGTACGCGGTATCGGTTGGATAAATAAAAATCATAGGCATATTCCATTTTTAGCCTTTATTATGAGCGAGGGGAATAAATTGAAAAGTGGTGTCTAAAAAATAGCACTATATATTTCACCAGTTTTAGTTTACTAGAATAAAGTTTCACAGCAGCAAAATTGATCATCTGCTATTCTACTACCACACAACGCTGCGTCTTGATCTTGACTATTAACACATCCATATATGCGTGCAAGAGATATTATTATACGCATCATTTCACAAAATCGATTTTCTTGTACGTATCAGGAATAATTCCTTTCTGGCAATATGCTATATCAACGATAGCACCATCACAACGTGCTACTTTATTTTCTTGTACAGGCATTATGGTAAGTCCACCATCAACTGTATAACAACAAATATCTGGTAGTTTTGGTGGTTCTGGTAGTGCATTTTTAATCATCGGAAACTGAAGCGATACCAAATCAGGACTCACGGTGTTCAGAATGAGGTAGGATGCGAGCAGCAGCACCATGCCGGAGATTGCGCCGGAAATATATTGTTTCGCCTGGCTAATACGTTCCGTACTCCCGCCGGAAGTGAGCCAAATAACCCCCCCGTACATCATCATCACCACCGCTAAAATCGCTGTACCGGGTACGGCAAAATTAAAAAACGCGGAGATGTAGTCGCCAATGAGTGAGTCGCTGACAATTATTTCTTTTTGATTTGCAAAATCGCTAGTACCCGGTATGGTAACTTGCGGCGTAAATGTTATATCATCTGCGCCCAATGCCATTATCGGCAAAAACAGAAGAATGCTCACGGCAAAAACACAAGCGGAGGTATACAAACGCGTTATTTTCTTGATGGATGCCCGCCTGCCTACCGGACAGGCAGGTCTTCGCGGGAATGACAAAGGGAATATGTTTTTCATACTTGCATGCTTGTCATATAGTGTACCACAAAACAGCGTTGGAGAAAAATCTCGTCATGTTGAAACTTTGTTGGTTCCGGGGACGTACACAGTCAGCGCATGGATTCAGATCACCATACTCACCAGCTTCCCCTTCGCGACAAAAACTTTTTTTGGGGTGTTTCCGGCAAGCCATTTTTGCACGATTTCATGCGCAAACGCCTGCTGCTGTAAGTCAGTATCACTCGCATCCGCCGGCGCGGTAAATCGTGCGCGTACTTTTCCATTAATTTGCACGACGATTTCTTTTTCATCTTCTGCAATAAGTTTCTCGTCGTACGATGGCCAGGGGTGTTTAAAAATACTTTCCATATCCCGACTTCGTGAGCCCTTGGGATGTAGGGGATTGGCAGATTGATCCACCTTTTCCCACAATTCCTCTGCAAGGTGCGGCGCGAACGGCGCGAGAAGTTTTAAGAATTCCTTGTAAGATTTTCGTGTGATGTGTTTTTCCTTGGCAAAGGCATTGGCTAAAATCATGAGTGCCGACACCGAGGTATTAAAACGAAAATGTACGATATCTTCGGTTACTTTTTTAATCGTCTGATGCAGTAGGCGGATAAGATCTGCTTGCAATGTTGGGACATCCGCGGTCCCGCGGACATCGGATGTCGGGATGTTGATTTTTTCCCGCAGCTGCCACACCTTATCCAAAAACCGCCGCACACCGAGTATGCCTTTGGTGTTCCATGGCTTCGCATCCTCAAACGGCCCCATAAACATTTCATACATGCGCATGGTATCCGCGCCATATTCCGCAACCACCTCATCGGGATTCACCACATTGCCGAGCGACTTGCTCATTTTTTGCCCATCATCCGCCAGTATCATCCCTTGATTTTTAAGCTTCATAAACGGCTCATCAAAATCAACGTAGCCGGCATCTTGCAGCACCTTGGTAAAAAAACGCGCGTAGAGCAAGTGCAGCACCGCGTGTTCCGCGCCGCCGACATACAGATCAACCGGAAGCCATTCTGCCATTTTTTTCTTGCTGGCAAATGCTCGAGGATTGCGTGCATCGGCGTAGCGGAAATAATACCAGCTGGAACACACGAAGGTATCCAGGGTATCCGATTCTCGCCGCGCGGGCTTCCCGCAGGAAGGGCAAGCGACGTCGTGAAACTTTTTTGATTGGGTTAGGGGTGACTCACCGGTCGGGAGAAAATCCACATCGGTTGGCAGCTCCACCGGCAAGTTTTTTTCAGGAACCGGAACTTCGCCGCACACATCACAGTAGATGATAGGAATTGGAGCACCCCAGTAGCGCTGGCGCGAGATGAGCCAATCGCGGAAACGGTACTGTACCGTCTTTTTGCCCTTAACAAATGTGGTGATTACCCACTTCGCTTGCGCACTCTCCATGCCATCAAATTTTCCCGAGTTTTTCATGGTACCTGCACCGGTGTAGCATTGACTTTCCTGTGGTTCGGATGCGGCGATGACTTCACGAACAGGGAGATGGTATTTTTTCGAAAACGCATAATCGCGCTCATCGTGCGCAGGAACCGCCATGATAGAACCCGTTCCGTACGTTGCAAGGACATAGTCGGCAATAAAAATGGGCAGTACCTCGCCATTCGCAGGGTTTACCGCCTTAAGCCCTTGAAGCTCAACCCCCGTTTTTTCCTTCGCCAGATCCGTACGCTCCAAATCTGTTTTTGATGCCGCTCTCTCCCGATAACGCCGAACCTCGCTCCAATTCGTGATATGCTCATGAAGCACATCTACCGCCCCGTGTTCGGGCGCCAGCACCACGTACGTTGCGCCAAACAGCGTATCCGGCCGCGTGGTAAAAACCTCAACCGTTCCCACAATTCCCATTCTTGAACTTTGTGAGTCCCGAGAACGTACGAAGTCAGTGGATTGCATGACGTGAAATGGAATTGTTGCGCCCTCCGATTTCCCTATCCAATTCCGCTGCATGCGTTTTATGGGCTCCGGCCAGTCAATCGTATCCAGACCTTGCAAGAGTTTTTCCGCATAGTCCGTTATCCTGAAAAACCACTGCTTTAATTGCTTTTGCACTACGGGATTTTTACAGCGTTCACACGCACCATTCACCACCTGCTCATTTGCAAGTACGGTTTTACAGCTTTCGCACCAATTGACCGCCGCTTCTTTTCGATAGGCCAATCCGCGCTTATAGAGCAGAAGAAAAAACCATTGCGTCCATTTGTAATACTCGGGTGCAGACGTATTTACCTCGCGCTCCCAATCAATCCAAAAACCGAAGCTCTTGATCTGCCTGCGGAAATTTACGATATTATCTTCCGTTGTTTTCTTTGGGTGGGCTCCGGTCTTAATGGCGTAGTTTTCAGCCGGCAGGCCAAACGCATCCCACCCCATGGGGTGCAGGACTTCGTGTCCGGTCATCACCAGATATCGTGTTACAATATCGGTTGCCGTATACCCTTCGGGATGTCCCACGTGCAAACCAGCCGATGACGGATAGGGAAACATGTCCAAAAGATATTTCTTTTGCTTTTTTGACGTGTCATGTGCTCTATGCAAGTCCTGTGCGTCCCATCTCTTCTGCCACTTGGCCTCAATTTCCTTATGATTGTAGCGTTGATCCATACTTTTTTTTGAAATGTAAAACACGCAACATAAAATCCAAGTAGTAAAAAAATTTTGGAACCGTGTCTTAGAGACTATCTGCAAAGTCCTCTTACGTGTTTGAAGTTTTATGTTTTACATTTCATGATATACTATACATATCCTATGCTGTTTCAGCAAATAAATCAATTAATGTTGGACTTCGCAAGTCCAACATTTGACACAAATTAAAAAATATTCTATACTACGTTTAGTTTTTCAGATGCTCTTTTACTTCATTATTGGTGGAGGGTAGGATGCCAAAAAAATTTTATTTCCTCCTGGTTGTGGCAGTAGCTCTTTTTGTGTATGCGTTCTTGGTCAGTTGCAATGATGACTTGACCAAGAACATGGTGGCATATTACACCGCCGTGTTCACAAGTTTTGTATGCTTCCTGGTGTGCTACATCATCAGGAAGAACTATTTGGATAACACTCAACAGCAAAAAGACTCGTAGGAAGAGTCTTTTTTTATTGATCGGTTTTTCGGGTTGCGTAAGTAGCGCTCTTACAACACCTTTTGAAGATACTGGCCCGTAAAGCTTTCTTGCACCTTCGCCACATCTTTTGGCGTTCCCACAGCAACCACATAGCCGCCCTTATCGCCGCCTTCCGGACCCAAATCAATCAGCCAGTCGGCTGACTTGATTACATCAAGATTATGCTCAATCACGAGAACGGTATTGCCCTTATCCACGAGTGCTTGCAATACGCCAAGCAGCCGTTTGACGTCCGCAAAATGCAAGCCCGTCGTTGGCTCATCCAAAATATAGAGGGTCTTGCCGGTTGAGCGGCGGGAAAGTTCCGTGGAAAGCTTCACGCGCTGCGCCTCGCCGCCGGACAGCGTTGTGGCAAACTGCCCAAGGTGTATGTAGCCAAGCCCCACCTCTTCCATTGTTTTGAGTTTGTCCGCAATACTCGGGATCGTTTCAAAAAAGCGTTGCGCTTCCTCTACGGTCATCTCCAAAACATCCGCGATGGTCTTGCCCTTGTAGTGGATTTCCAATGCCTCCTGATTATACCGTTTGCCATGGCACTCTTCGCATTCCACATAGACGTCCGGCAAAAACTGCATTTCAATTTTCACCAGACCCTCCCCCTGGCACGCTTCACATCTCCCGCCGGTAACGTTGAAGCTGAATCTGCCAGATTTATAGCCGCGAATTTTCGCTTCCGGCATGTTGGCGAAGAGATCGCGCATGGGCGTAAAAACGCCGGTGTAGGTAGCCGGGTTGGAGCGCGGCGTGCGACCGATAGGCGACTGGTCAATCGTGATCACCTTATCAATAAAGTTAATGCCGGAAATGCCCTTGTGCGCACCGGGCGCGTCTTTCGCGCGATAAAAATGCTTGGACAACGCTTTGCCTAAAATTTCGGTCATGAGCGTTGATTTTCCGGATCCCGATACTCCGGTGAGCGCCACAAACTTTCCCAAGGGAATGGCAACGTCAATGTTCTTCAAGTTAAACGCGGACGCGCCGTGCACGGTCAGGTATTTTCCCGAACCCTTGCGATACTTCTTCGGCAGCGCAATGCTGTCCTTCCCCGACAAGTAGCGCCCGGTCGGTGACTTGGCATTCTTCGTGAGTGCCGCAGGCGTACCTATAGCGATTACCTCGCCACCGTGCGCACCTGCCCCCGGCCCGATATCAATGACCCAATCGCACGAACGAATGGTCTCCTCATCATGTTCCACCACAATTACCGTATTACCCAGATCACGCAACGACTTGAGCGTCGCAATGAGTTTAGTATTGTCCCGCTGGTGCAAACCGATAGAAGGCTCATCCAGAATATAGATGACGCCCACCAGTGCGGAGCCGATCTGTGTTGCCAGCCGTATGCGCTGTGCCTCGCCGCCCGACAGTGTGGCGGCGGCGCGATCCAGCGTCAGATAGTCCAGCCCAACGTTACGCAAGAATTGCAAGCGCGCGCTGATCTCTTTCAACACCTGCTTGGTAATGACCTGCTCTCGTCTGGAGAGCTGCATGTCCTGTTGTTTTTTTCCGTCAGCCAATTTTTCAAAAAAATCCGCAACATCCGCTATACTCAATGACACCATATACGAAATATTTTTTCCGGCGATGGTTACCGATAATACTTCGGGCTTCAGGCGCTTGCCGGCGCATAGCGGGCAGGGCAGCGTGCGCATGTACCGCTCAATCTCGCGCCGCACGAAATCGGATTCCGTTTGGCGATAACGCCGCTCCAAATTCGGCACAACGCCTTCATACGCCGTCCAATAGTCACCGGAAAATTTGTTACCCGCATACTCAACTTTGTACTGCTTGTCCGAAACGCCGTGCAGGATGATCTGCAACTGCTTTTGCGTGAGCTTTGCAACCGGCACTTGTAAGGGTATGTTTTCCTCCTTGGCTACCACCTCCAAAATTTGATAAGAGAACCCTTGGTGCGCAGTCATACGCGCCCAAGGTTGGATTGCACCCTCGGCAAGAGAGAGGCGTTTATTCGGTATGACCATGTCCTCATCCACGACCAGTAAATTTCCCAACCCGCTGCAGCGCTCGCACGCTCCGTGCGGCGAGTTAAATGAAAAATCTCGCGGTTCAAATTCCGGCAGAGAGATACCGCATACGGGACAAGACAGGTGTTGCGCAAACAGCATTTCCTCTTTGGTGTCCAATCGCTCCACAACCATGAGACCATTGCCCAAGTCCAGTGCTTGCTCCATTGAATCTTTCATACGCGCACGACCCGCATCATCTCGCTCCTTGCCGGCTGGCGTGGCGAGTGTCAGGCGATCTACCACAACATCCAGAGTATGTTTTTTCTTTTTATCTACCGTCAGATCCTGCGCTTCTTCCAAGCTGTACATGACGCCGTCAAAACGAACGCGCGCATAGCCCGCTTTGACGATTTCCGCAAGCGCGTTTTTATGTTCGCCCTTTTTGTCGCGCACCACGGGTGCTAAGAGCAAGACCTCAATGCCCGACCCTATACTTTCAATGCGCGACGCGATCTGGTCAAGCGTCTGCTTTTCCACCTCCCGCCCACATCGGGGACAATGGGGATGTCCCACGCGCGCAAAGAGCAAACGCAAGTAGTCGTAGATTTCGGTCACCGTACCAACGGTTGAACGCGGATTATGCGAAGTTGATTTTTGATCTATGGAAATGGCGGGAGAAAGCCCTTCAATCTGGTCAACATCCGGCTTATCCATCAAACCCAAAAACTGCCGCGCGTAGGCGGAGAGGGATTCCACGTAGCGGCGCTGGCCTTCGGCATACACCGTATCAAATGCGAGTGAAGATTTTCCCGAACCTGAAAGTCCGGTAATAACGACAAATGCATCGCGGGGAATATCCACGTCAATATTTTTTAAATTATGCACGCGCGCCCCGCGAATACGGATAGTGGAAGACATAGCGTTACACTCAAACATAAGTCTTATGGTTGTACGACGCTTGCCAAAATACTTTCCCATACCGCGCGAGGAACAACGCCTTCAAGTTTCTCGCCGTTGACGAAAAAGGTTGGCGTTCCTGCCACGCCGTAAAGCATACCAACTGACCCGTCGTACGCCACAACTTGAGCAGCTGCATCACTCGCCATGCATGCGGTAAATGCCGCTACATTAAGTCCAAGCTGACGCGCAAACTGGGTATAGGGTTCTTGTGCAAGCGTGTCCTGATTTTGAAAAAGACGATCGTGGTAGGGCCAAAACTTATCCTGCTCCGCAGCACACTGTGCGGCAATCGCCGCTTGCACCGCCTGCGGATGGATGCTGTCCAAAGGAAAGTGGCGATATACGTATGCTACTTCGTTTGGATGCGCGATCGCGAACTCCCGTATGTCCGGAAATGCTGCTTTGCAAAAAGGGCACTCAAAGTCGCCGAATTCAACTATCACGAGTCGCGCCGCCGCAGGGTCACCCATGCGCGGATTTGCGACCGCTATGAGTGCCGATCCATTTTCAGGATTGGGAAGATTTTTCGTAAGCGAAGCGGGAAGTAGCGTATCATGCGAAAAAGACTCTGTCAACGCTTGTGGATTGTCCGTAGTTTCCCGGGAAGAAAAAAATGGCGCGGCGAACAGATAGAGTCCCCCGATAAGGATAAAAAAAAGAACGGCAAAGATGCCATACTTTGCCGTACGTGCTCTGGGAACATTTACCACTGTCTGAAAATTCTGCTGGGGCATATAAAAAGTTCGTGGGAAATACGGACAGGTAAGTACCCAGGTATTATGGCGCAACAGTTTATTTTTTACGCCGCTACTTCATTCCTTGCATGGATGATTTTTTCCACAATCGCCTTTCGCTCTTCCTCGCTATAGTATTCCACGACCATCTTTCCCTTGCCACCAATATCATGAAAGGTTACTTTGGTACCCAGCGTGCTTTCCAAAGTTTTAACATCAGACCGCAACTCCGGAGAAACGTCATGAGAACGCTTTCCACCACCGAGCGAAGGCGCGCGACGCGTGGTATGCTGTACGGTTTCGGAAACGGTCAAGCTATGCATTGCGATCTGCCCATACACGCGCAACTGATCCGCTTCCGAAGACAGTCCCGCAAGCACCTTGCCATGCCCTTCCGTAATTTTTCCGGCTTTCAATCCATCTTGAATTTCCTTGGGCAGCGTCAGGAGCCGTACGATATTCGCCACTTTTGCCCGGGACTTACCAACACGTTGTGCCACCTCTTCCTGCGTCAGACCGAATCCATCACTCAAACGCTGATAGGCGTGCGCCTCCTCAATGGGGTTTAAATCCGCGCGCTGCACGTTTTCTATCACCGCCAGCTCCAAGAGCGCGCTATTATCCACATTCTCACGCAGCACTACCGGCACCTCGGTCAATCCGGCCATCTCCGCCGCTCGCAAGCGCCGCTCTCCCGCTATCAGCGCATACGCGCCGTTTGCCTTTCTGGTTACAACCAGTGGCTGAAGTATACCGTGCCGCTTTACCGAATCCAGTAACTCTTCCAAATGCTGGTGATCAAATTGTTCACGCGGCTGGTAGGGATTAGCAAGGATTTTACTGATAGGAACCAGGAGCGATCCATTGCCATTACCACCCGAAGGAGTTGTGGTAGAAAGGTTTGACTGTTCTTTATGAGACGACATGGGCAGACCAAAACTCGTTACGGCAGCTTGGGACGGTTTTTCCAAATTCCGCCGGTTTGGTATGAGCGATCCCAATCCTTTACCTAATCCTTTTTGCACTACCATATGCTTCGTTTTTTAATCATCATATCTATACTAGACTTAAAATTACAAGTACCAAAATTTCAAAACTTTTAGAACATTTGCTATAGTGAATTTTCCTGTGTTTGACATTTGGAAATTTAGCATTGAGTATTTCTTTGGTTATACCATTTCCAGTATCTCCCTTGCGAGCTTTTCATAGGCACGCGCGCCTTTTGATTTGTTATCATACAACGACACCGGTATGCCATGACTTGGCGATTCCGCCAATCGCACCGATCTCGGTATGACCGAACGGAAAATTTTATTGGGGAAGTATTGGTACAACTCATGCAAGACCTGGTCGGAAAGTTTGGTCCGTTTGTCATACATAGTGATAACTGCGCCCAATATGGAGAGTTCGGGTTTTAAATGCCGCTGTACTAGTGTTACCGTTTCCAAGAGCTGCCCCAAGCCCTCCAGCGCATAGTATTCCGACTGGACGGGTATGAGTACGGCGTCAGCTGCCACAAGTCCGTTGATGGTGAGCAAACCGAGCGACGGCGGACAGTCAATAATGACGTAGTCGTAGTCATTGCGCACCTCATTGAGCGTCTTGTGCAAGCGAAATTCCCTATCCTCCACCGATACGAGTTCCACATTTGCTCCCGCAAGCGATGGGGTTGCGGGTATGAGCGCATAGCCTGCAACAGATGTCGTTACTATATGCTCGCGAATATTACCACCACCCATTATCGCTTCGTAGATGCCGCTAGCCACATTGCGATGATCAACCCCTAAACCGCTTGTTGCATTTGCTTGGGGGTCTATATCCACCAGCAGCACATATTTTCCGAGCTGCGCCAGATACGCGCCAATGTTCACCGCGGTTGTGGTTTTGCCCACACCTCCCTTTTGATTGACTACCGCGATGACACGTGACATAGGTGCAATAAATAACACTCTTCCTTAACGTAATTTGCTAAACTTCTCTGCTAAGTATACAACGAATGTGGGGCTTTGACAATGTAAGAAATATTGAGTACACTAGCCATGCTCACGCTGCTATACACAGAATGTTTATGCCGGGATGGCGGAACTGGTAGACGCGCACGACTCAAAATCGTGTGGACTCTGTCCATGAGGGTTCGACCCCCTCTCCCGGTACCACAAACCCCTTGAACGCTGTTCAGGGGGTTTGTGCTTCATCATTGTTTTGCGATAAGTACTTTCTCAAGCACGATGCTAAACCAATAGGTGTAGTTTTCAGGATGTTGCTGCATATCTTTGGTAAGTTCATTCGGGGTTATCCATTTCCAACCATCTGCTTCTTTCGGATTTGGGTTCGGCTCACCATCAAACGTGCCGATAAGCACATGATCAAATTCGTGTTCGGTCAAACTATTGGCAAATGCTTTTTTATAGGTGAACGTCAACACCTCTTTCAGCTCACAGTCAAAGCCCATCTCTTCTTGCAGGCGAGTGTGCGCAGCGTGTAGCGTATCCTCCCCCGGACGCGGATGTCCGCAGCACGTATTGGTCCAAAGCCCGCCCGAGTGGTACTTGCGCGCCGCACGTTTTTGCATCATCATTTTCCCGTGTGTGTTAAAAATGAAAATGGAAAAACAGCGATGGAGTTTACCGGCTTTATGCACGGAGATTTTTTCTCCCGTGCAGATCTGGTTATCGTTTTTATCAACCAATATAATATCGTGCTCCATAGCATACCTCCCTGATTAACCTGCTTATGGGCAGGATGGGCAAGACGCGGGAGTAATTTTTTATACGTTGGAGTATAGCATAGCACGTTCATGCCGCGTACTGGAATTATTTTCTTTCCATGCTATACTGGCATCAAGGTCTATAAACTGCAATTTATTTCCTACCAACTATCAGTATGGACCAACAAAAATGGAAAGCTACCTTGGGCATGATCCGCGAAAATTTTGAAGTGGAAGACGAAGGTCATGAACACGAGGATGCACAGGGCGGTATTGAGCTGGATTTTGTGGAGTTTCAGGGGCCGATGGGTCGCATGCGCTTGGAATATGTTTCCAAGCCCGTGGTCGTAGATAAAAAAACGACGTACTCGCGGAGGATAGGATCTGAAACGGCGATAGACTATGTCTACAGTTCCGATGAACGGGTAGAAAAACTTATGGTCTATACGTGGAGCGATGAGCAAAATGACTGGGTAGAAATTGACGCGGACAGTTTGAAGTTGTAGTGCAAGGAGAAAAATGAAAAAACTTTGATTCGCGAAGATTTTTTATATTTCCTCAAATTGTACGGGGCGCAATGCTTCGGGTGGTATAGGTCCTTTAAGTATGACTACTCCGTGAAAATGTTTGTCAGGACCGGTAAAACGCGGCTGTATTTGATCAGCTATAATACTGGCAGCCTCCACACAAATTCTTTCCTCTCCTTTTTTGGTAAAAACATCATTTCTACCGAATGTTGCCGCAATGAGATTAAAACCGGGTACCCATGAAGCATGCTCCCGTAATCCAAACTGCAAAGTATCGGCATATTTTTTCGGAACGGTAATTTTTGGTCGTTCACCTTGTGCAAAAAGATCCCGAATAAATACCAAAGCCTCTTCAACGTCCTCAATATCTATGCATGGCATGTATTCGCCTCGCGGCATGGTTTGTTGTTCATGATAGATCATATTTTCAAACGGGGTCCGGCTACTTATTTCAGGTTATGCTAATAACTTGGGGAGGAATTTTCCATTTGCTCCTCTTTTTGTTTTTGAAAAATTGGGGGCGGACATAAAACAGAAAACGCAAATTCAATATTGTCTCGATCATTTCTCTGCTAGTGTTTGTCCTATGACTACGGAGTCCATCCTCGGCATCCGCCTCGGACATTTCCGCTAGGGCTACTCGCGCCTAGATGTCTAGGTTTGGCGCTTCTCCTCGCCTTTGCCCGCCTGCGGGCGGGAGGCTCGGGCTCCATGCTGTTTGGGGGAAGGAAGGAATCCTTCCCCCAGCTTCGGTCTCCTCCTCGCAGTGGTTTGCTAGAGTATTCAGTGCTTTCATTCGTCTCGTGGTCATTTAGAGCTTTGAGGCTTCGTTTAACGTGCCTTCAGAGTCCGCCCTCGCACAACCCCCTTTCTCGTTTTCATATCAGCTGTGCGTGGTGTCGCTTTCGCTATTAAACTTCTGTATTGCATGATTACGGCGGCGCTCATCCTTTAGTCATGGACGCCCTAGCGGAAATGTCCGAGGCTCAAATACAAATGTGCTTGACCCACCCTCCCGTTCGCGCGCAAGCCCGCTCGCAGAGGACGAGAGGGGTGCGAGCGGAACTCCCTTTACACAAGCATTTGAATCAAATACGCACCAACGATTGGCAAGACTAAATTGTCTAGACCATATACAAAACAAAGTTCCACTAAAGTGAGTATGGCAGGTACAAGAATAAGTTTATAGCTAATTAGTGGAACAAATATAGCCGTCAGTACTAGACTAACCACAAAAAAAGCCAAAGAACCTTCCATGGTTTTTTTATTTCCAAATATACTAAGGGGATGTTTGCCGAATTTCTCTCCAACTAGTCCTCCAATTGCATCAGATATTCCCATTATAAAAATTCCAAATTGAAATGCCTGTATATTTTGAGGTAAGAAAAATAATGCAGTAAAAGCCACGCCCAAAGGTAGATATACTTCTCCAAATGTATAACGTTCGACAGAATGGATTGCGGAAAATAAATGATAAGCACGTCCAATGAATAGAATTATAGCGAAAATAATACTCACCCAAAAAATTTCTCCTTTAGTTACAAAGATTGGTGCTACGCCTGCAACAATTGCGGTACCGATATGTATAGCTCGCCTTGTAAAAGCAGAGGGAAGTGAAAATTTCCTTTTTAGAAATTCGGCTCCTAAAATGAAAGATGCTGATGTTAGTATAAGTAATGTTAATTTCATATTTTAAATTCAAGTGCTGCATAATGACGAAATATCACCGCTTCTTCTTTTGGAAAATTCTTTATACTATTGCCTTCACGCATAAGGGCATAGATCATTCTTGTATATCCTCGTTCCTTTGCGTCCTGATGGATTTTGTAAGCAAGAGCATTACCAAGATCAAGGCCTTGATATTTCGGTAGGATGCAAATTGTTTTTAATATAAGTGTTTTCTTGTCTTCTTCTGATGTACTACAAAATCCGATCATTTCACCACCTCTGTACAAGGCATATAAAGAATTCAAATGGGCTGACATTTTATTCAAAGAATACAACTGAATAAACTCTTTTTCATCAAGTTCTGTATAACCCCAATTTTGAGAAAATACTGATCGAGAAATTTTTGCTATTGTTTGAAGCAATTCTGGTGTCATATCCTTTATTTCATTCATAGTAAAACCAAGACCGGACATTTTTTCGAGAGCTTTGCGATCTATCAACCTAAGAACAATATCGAACGGCTCTCTGTATGCAGAATAATATTGTATTTCAGCTGAAGGTTTCTTTGAGACTAGATGCGTGAAGTAATACGGTTCACAAATAGGCTCCGCGGTAAACGGTTCAGTGCCATCGCTTTTCGTTACACATCTGTATTGATGCCACACGCTTCCATTGACCGGCCCCTTCAAAATAGAAATACCTAGTGAACGTGCTTCATTTACGAGCGAATCCCACAGCAGATTAAAAGATTCGGTATCGTCAGGAAACTCTATAAATCCAAAAAAGGCTTCGAACCGGCTTAGACGTTTATTCTTGATCAGCGATACATGGGCAATGAGCTTGTCTCCATTATACCCAGCGAATGATTGTGTGGATGTATTATCATTTTCACAACAAAAAAGCCTAGACCTTTCCATGTCACTCATAAAGTACTCAAAATGCTTATGCCCACCGTACTTACTCTCTAACAGTTTTGGTAGGTCTTCGGATATTGTATTTGTGGCTAATTTATCTATTCTCATGTTTTTGTACTTTGATTATACCATTGGTACCATCCAGCTCGACGATGTCACCATCTTTTAAGAAGGTCATCGCATTTCCCACTCCGATAACTGTAGGTATTCCTAATTCACGTGCGACGATAGAAGCATGAGATAGAATACCGCCATGTTCAATGATAAGCCCTTTTGACAAAGCTATTAACGGAGTCCAACCTGGATCCGTATGAGAGGTCACGAGAATATCGAAATCGATTTGTGAAGGTATGAAAAATTCACGGAATACTCGAATTCTTCCTGTAATCTTTCCTGATGAAGTGGGCTGTCCTGAAATATTCGCTCCAGTTTGCCGGTTTGGTGAAACCGCATTAGGAGCTTGTCTATTGGATGTAGAAAAATGAGATGGTGGAGTAATGTTACTGTAAGATTTATATTCGTCTTTTCTCTGTTCAACTAGACTCTTGTATTCACTAATAAAAATATTTTTGTTCAATATTTCCTCTAGGGTCAAATAAAATATATCGTCGGTGGAATTCAATATGTTTTCCGTTGCGAAAATATTTCCAATTCGGCGAAACAACTTACGTGCCATCGAAAAAGTATTTGATCTTAAAAGACGAAATTCTTCACGCTGTGACGCATATTTCTTAAATTTATTTAAAATAAACCTTTTTTTGAGACCCAGTGAAAGAGGTTTATCTGCTGATTGTTTATCGGCAAGAACACGTGTTCCATATGAATGATACAGTTTTAAAACAGAGAGCAGCTTTGAACTGTCTTCATCGATACCTTTAGACTCAAGCTTGAGCTCATTCGCAAACCTTCCTCCGAATGTGTACATATATGTTTCTAACTCTGATTTGATGCCATTGTGATTCAAGATCTCGCTATCAAATATTTTAACATCTCCTTCTTGTACAGCACTCCATAAGGTATCGACTTTAGTCATTTTTTGACTAAGCGACGCCAGAGCATCCACTTGCTCTGTAGCTTTGCTCGAAAATGTAAGCACACGCTGAATCTCGGTGTCACTAAGCATTTTTTTAAGCAAACCCAGATAGGTCATAACGAAGAAATCATTTTCGATTGTTACATACCACTTCCTTAATAGTTTATTATTAATTTCATCAAATGATTTTATGCATTCGTCATAAGAAAGATAGTTGAAATCATTCCGACGCAATGAATTGAGTTCTTTAATGACGCTAGATTTAAAATAGCGCGATGTAATGCCATATGTGAGAACCTTAAATCCGATAAGGAATGGATAAACGATGCGCAATACAATCGAAGGACTTATTATCTTTCCTATTTCAGCCTTTATATTACTTGTTATCATCGATTCGAAATTTTGTTTATTCCGTCGATATCCCGGCACAAATTCTGCCATTCTGTACCAATTATTCATGTTGTAATACATGCGCCCATAGAAAGTGCCCAGCAGATTATCGAAAATGCTTGAATGTTTTTCTAATTTTTTTTGAGGGACACCTGATTTACGAAGAAGATCTTTATAAACGCAAGAATATACCATTTCCGCAAATGAGAATGTAAGCGGTAAGACAATGCCGGAGTAGCTTTCTGCAATATTTGCACTGTCATAATATTCGGTTTCAGTAATTATAGGTGCCTTGGTTATTGGACGTGACTGGAGAATGAACAATCTTCCATCTTTAAATGCCCATTCAATATCTTGTGGTACCCCGAATAACTTCTGTATTTTTATCGCAATCCGTGCAAGCTGTTTAATTTGTTGGAACGAGAGCGACTCGCCAGCTTTCTTTACTTGAATACAAGAACCGTACTGAAAAAAGAGTGCGTTTTTCTCGCGAATCTTCTTTTTAATAATTAATCCGGACTTATCAGCGATATATTCATCACAGGCTTCACCATTGACTACTGTTGAACATAAGCCAAGAGTCGAGTTAATAACAATCTTATTGGAATCTACCTCAGTGAACATGACTCCTGACGATTCGCACGGAAGGAACTCTTGGATAATGACTGAACCCTCACGGCCTTTATAGGAGGATAGGACCTTTTCAATTTCACGTGGTATATCCTTTCTCTTCACGCCAATAGCGGAATAAAATTGTCCCGCAAACGATTTATTTGCAGAATCTTCGCCAAATGCAGATGATCGTACAGCAAAGTATTCAATACCGCAAAAATTGGAGTCTAAGATTGATGACAATAGAGGAGACTGCCCGTCGTACGAAATAAACCGCGGAACGTTGAATCCCGCCTTAGTCAATATTTTAAGAGATTTTGCTTTGCCACCTATTTCCATATTAATGAATAAAAACGTAAATACTCACATTATATGCAGCATATACCAGAAGAAAAATACCTTGCATAAGTTTGTCTGTCGCACCAACTTTTTTTATCCAGTGAACCCATATACTGCACCCAACAACCATTACAGCAATAGAAGAATATATCCAAATCATAATACCAGGACGAATCATTTCAGAGATAAAAAAGAATAATATTGTATTTAGAAGAATCAGAACGGAATAAACTGTCATGGATTTATTAAATCCGAGATGATGTGTGTATGTATCCATTCCAGTACCATCTTCACCTGGTATTTTCAACTTACGAACAAACTCAAATATAGCTGTGCCAGTCAGTGTAAAGAGAAAGTGAGCTAAAAGAAGTTCGGTAAATTGAATCCTGTTGGCAATTACCGCATAAACGAATATCTGCAATAAAAGAATCTGTATGATATGGACTAAGTTGTATATAAAAAAATGTCTGCGAATCTTTTCTCTATAGAAAAAGTCATGCCTAGCAAAGTATGAATAAATAATCATGATCAGGGCTATGAAAGTGGCTTCTAGTCCGGACAAAATAGCAATTAAGGCCACTAGAAAGATTGCAGTAGCATTTATGATCTTGAGCTCATTTAATGTGATGATGCCTCGTTGCAAAGGTCGCGTCGAATGATGAGCCGTATCATGCTCGAAGTCTCGCTCTTCATCGTTTACTCGAATATGAAAAATATATGCAAGTGAGGCAATGAAGCCTAGGACGATACCCATAATCGTAAATTTCGAAACAACAGCGGCTGAGCTAAGTGTTACTGGAAATAGACTCAGAGACAATAAGACAAGTGGAAATCGCTCATTTTGATAAGCATAAAATCGCCTTGAAATGTGTGTAATCGATCTAATCATTTAATTATTGTGTGTGTATAGACCTTATCATAGAAATATACTCTATCTTGTTTTCTTAGCTCATCCTGTAATATCTCGTCAGATTTTATGTATTTTGATAAGTATTCAGGATAAGTTCTTTTGACTAAGTTATTCCAATATACGACCCTTGCTCCTGATTTTGCCGTGCGCACAATCTCGTCCCATATCTTGTTATTCTTTTCCAAAGAAAGCGCTTCAAAAATGTCAGACAGATTGAATTTTGTAAGGGTATTGTCTGAAACTGTTCGTAAATATGTGAGAATATTTTCAGATACACACACAAGTCTGGAATTATCTTTAATACATATCTCTCTCAATTTTTTATAATTTTCCTCCTGCATAGAAAAAGGTAGGTACGATAAATAGTTTCCATTCAAACTATAATGCATAAAATAATTGTCACGGATCGGTACAGAGGCGATGTTTTTCTCCATGCGTCTTACATATTCCCCAGATGTTGGCGTATTATCTGCCTGTGCGAACATTCCACCATGTCGGGCTCTCGTCAATGATTGTTTTTTTGTGGCGAATCCAAACATAAATTTCCACAAGCGAGAATTCCATGCCTCATTATAAAATCTCCACTGATCTTCCATGCTCACTGTCGCCAAGAAATTTTGGATAGTCTGTCTCCTATGGATAAGTGGTATGACATATCGTGCGAAGAATCGCACATATTTATCAAATCGTCCGCAATGTATAATTCCCACCGGAATCAATTCCTTATGGTCTAACCACCAATCTCGAGCTTGTTTTGAAAGTTCTGGTCTTATCTTTTCAAAAAAATATATCCTTCTCCCCGAATCTCTAATCCCTAGAAATTCCAGATATTCATCATAAGAAAGTGTTTGGGTCGCCTTATACTTCAGCTCTAGGAGGTAATTCTGTGCGGGGTTTATATCAATCGATGTAACTCGAGAAGCCCCCGCACTGAGTATCGCAAGACTGTTATCACCTCCGGAAGTAATAGATAAGACTTCATCATTTGAGTTTATTGAAAGCGCCCTTAGAACGACTAAAGGATCCTCCCAACACTGACTGTAATAAATAACATCTTCATGCATGAGTATTTTTTATTTTCTGAAAATAATTTAGGATCTTGACCATATACGCATGATTAATTTCAAAATTTGGACACGCAGTCTCTGGAAAAGTGAACTTCGTGGACCAATATGGATTGAAATGCTTGGAAAATTTATACAAGCGATCTTCTTCAGGGGTAAGATCAAGAGTACCAAATTCTTCAAACGTAATGTCGACAATCTGAATATCTCCGCTAACGCGAAAGAAATCAAGGGTTTCATCGAGTGTCCACATCGAAGATGGTGGATTCGGATTCGTTACATACACGGTTCCTCGTTGCCCTTCGAGAATTTTACAACCAATCACAGCGGCAGCAATATCGATAGGTACGATATTTGACTCCCCAGTCATTTTTGGAAATCGTATAATTCTTTTGTTTGCTTGTGCCATCACAATTGCACCCAAAAATGCTTCTGCAATCGAATAGTAGCCACTTAGATTTCTGATTGAACCATCTTTACTGCTCCCCACAAGGACAGATGGACGAAATATGGCATTGGGTATGCCGGATTCAAGAAGAACACGCTCCGCATTATATTTATCGGCCTCATATGAATTATGAAAATTCGTACTCCCGTCCGGTCTATAAACGAACGCTGTACTAACATGATATACGGGAATTTTTTTTGATTTAGCAAAACCAACAATCTTACGCATCATAGATTCATTTTGATTACCCGCTTTTTGAAAATGCACAACACCTGCACAATGAACAATGCAATCAATATTTTCAGAAAACGAAATATCCTCTGAGGTGAGATCCGCTATTATAACTTTTGGGAAATGTCTGAGTATTTCTTCTTTGCGCCCCGACCTCACACAGGGAATTACCTCAACGTTATGATGAACAAACCAATCTGAGAGTTCTTGCCCAAGGTTCCCATTTATTCCTGTAAGTAGTATTTTCATAACAAAACAATCCGATGTGCAAAACACCGGCAATCACATTGACCATGTGTAAATCTCACTTAATTTATACCCTGCCAGGCTTTTTTGCTAAACAAGAGAGTTACCCACAAGATAAGATTTACAATGCCTATGATCCAACCGGCAGCATAAAGAGTGTTGACATCTGTGCTAGTGATAAGCATTATACCTCCAGCCACTTGCACCAGAAATCCATAGCGAACAAGGGCAGAGTATCCCCCGTTAAATTTTGATGCCACGAAATTCATAGCTGGAACAGCTGCGATAATCAGTGCAAAGATATACAACATCTGAACAAACGGGGTTAAGTTGAAGAAGAGAAACCCTTCTGGTGAAATGAAGGCATAATTTGGAGAATATCTGCCAACAATAAAAATCGCAAGAAGAGCAACTGTGCCTAGGATAGTAAGCCCCATCCTTGTTTGTGACGATACTTCATGTAGCGAAGCCCTGAAAAAGAAAAGAAACGATACCAATAATGCAATCGCACCCGCGGTAACCATTACAAGCAGAATTGTCTGATTAAGATAACCAACGGTCCATAGAGCAAAAGCCAAAGCATCTATGATTAGTGCTATGCCAAAGGTCTTAAAACCTTTTTCGCTTTTTGTGGCAAATTTGCCGCCAACGATCAAAGTTGCCAACACATTACTGACAAAATACAACGCGACTTGAGTGTTCATAATTATTAATTAAGGATTTTTAATTTTATTAAACTTATTCGACCATTTTAATTATACTACACAGATTAATATTATTCTATAGCAGTACTTACATGCTATATTTATATATATGAAAACGCAAACACTTATGCTCATGCCGACCTTTTTTCAACACCTCTCATGGGCTCCCGTAAGACTAGTTATGTTTTTATTTGCCAAAATGGAGATTAAGGGTCTCGAAAATACAGAACTTAATGGTGGGAACATGATACTTGCGAGTAATCATATAAATCATTTGGACCCAGTACTTTTATCAGCCTGTTTTCCATTCTTTTCTCGACATATTCCTTTTATATTCGGATCTCGAGAAAAAAATTTCTATCAAGAGATGGGTTGGAAGGCGTGGATATATGGAGGAACTTTTTTTAGATTAATGGGAGCTTACCCAATGACAGGCGGGCTGAAAGATTACGCCATTTCAATAGAGAAATAATCATGAAGACCTTATTGGTTCTTGGTATGCCTTTGGCCCAAAGACTGGTAAAATTTCCTGAGTGGGGTGTAGACATATTTGGTACGACTTGAGGTGTAATTGGCATTGAGGGTGTAGGTGCTACGTTAGATTTTTCAACGACCGTAAATCCTTCATTTACATCTTGCTCTGACCAATTCTGAGACATAAGAGATGACCTAATAATCTCTTTACTAGCTCCTAATTTCATTTGTTGGCTAATGTAATCAAAAAGTTGTTTATTTACCATAATATTATATTAGATAATACCATTATTATTTTAAAATGAATAGACTAGGATCTGTTTGGTTTTTTTATTTTCACCCTAAACAGACTCATAGATTTAGTCTCAAAATTTACTTTTGCTCCATGCATCCATAAGTACCATAGTCTATAAAATGATGATCCAAATTTCTTTTCTATTTTTTCCTTATTTGCCTCAAGATTTTGAATCCACACCGACATTGTTTTTATATAATCAGGAGTATCGTCTCTAAAATCTTCCCAAACAAGCCCGGCTTCTTCAGTCGCTTGCATTAATTCGTCTTTTGCCGGTAAATAGCCACCCGGAAATACATATTTAAGTGTCCATTTGTCTACTCTTTTTGAAACATAACGTCCAGTAAGCTGCAAAACGAGATGGCCGTTAGGTTTTAAGACTTTAGAGAGTTCAGCAAAAAATGGCTTTAATCTATCTCGCCCAACATGTTCAATCGATTCGAGCATAATAATTCCATCGTATGTAATAGACGGTAATTTATTGAGCATATCCCTATATTCAAGTCTCACTTTTTTATCTAACCCTTTTTCGCTAATAAGATTGTGGTAATAATCAAGTTGCTCATTGCTTAATGAATAGCCTGTTATATTCCATTTGCAAATTTCTGCAGCATAGGCAGCAAAACCACCCCAGCCACAACCAAGATCGAGAACGGATGAATTCTCCTTGAGATCAAGCCAAGACGCTAGAAATTTTATCTTCCTTTCCTGTGCTACACCCAAATCTTCAGAAGCTGTTCCGTAAAGTCCAGATGAATACGACATCGTTTGTGGGTCCAATAACATCTGGAAAAAATCGTTCCCAATGTCATAGTGATACGCAATTTGATCTTTTCTATCTTTTGGCATACTCCTTTTTGCAAGAAAAGTTGCAAAAGCTAGCCGGATCGATTTCCGCACATGTTTGAACTGATGTCTCATCTTTAAATACGCTTCTATGTCCCCCTCAATATCTAATTTTCCCTCCATGTAAGACTCTCCAAATCCCAGTGAACCTTGGGCAAGTAGTCGTCGAGCTGTGTTTTCATCATTTATAACTAGAGTGAATGATGCAGTTTCACCACTGCCGTATTCATAGATTTTACCATTCCAAAGCTTGATTAAAAATTTTGGCCCGGTGAATTGACTAAAAATTTCAGTTATAACACGAGAGTAATCCATATATTAATCTTTAAAATTTCTAATCTGCGTTGAATAATTAGGGATATCTCCCACTCGTTCGGAATCCTCGTTTACAGAGTATTTTTCTCTAGCTTGTTCAATGGGAAGATCAGTGTCTATAAGTCTATGCTCTAGAGCCAGTTCATCGGCTGAAGCAGTCAACCATAACTGCCAAGAAAATATAGAAATGCGACCCGGGGTGATTTTATTTACATGCTTGGCAATGCTTGAGGTGCAATTTGCAAAAAGAGTGTTATACCAAGCTGGTTTAGTAGACACTAACTCATTCATTCTTGTGAGCATATCTACCAAGATTAATCTCCCATTTTCTGGCTTTTCTAATTTTACCGGATAAACATAAACTCGGTCTTTTCGTATGTTTGCACGCAAAAGCAAAACGTCTCTCTCGTCTGCAGCAATATAAACAAGTGGATAAGTTCGTAGCATGCCCTTCCAAATACTGTAAATCTGATCCTTAGTTTTACGTGCTTCAATGCTTATAGCTAAAAAGTCTCCATTGTTAAACTCAAAAGAAACAAATGTGTGAGCGGCCGATTGATTTTCATTAAACGGCTCTGTCACATACCACACCTTTTTTATTTGATTGAGATCGTATGTCTTATCGTAATAGGCCGGATGCATGTCTTTCTCCGTTGGAAAATACCGGAAGTTCCGTACATTTTTTACCATAACTGAATCGCCATTGAATTCCGCACTAGAAATGACTCCTAACTGTTCCTGCCAATCTCCCTCCATGGGCACCCTCTTTAATCCTTGCCATACGATAAAAATTAACAAAAGACAACCAATAGTGGGCAAAAACTTTTTGACAATTTTGTTTCTAAAAAATTTCATAAATTTATTTCAAAAGTTCGCTACTGGAAATTCCCAAAGCCCCAGCGATTTTTTCCAAAGTGGAAAGAGTAGGGTTCATACGACCATTTTCAATGTTGCTGATATACGCTCGATCAACACTCAAAGCAGTCGCAAGGTCTCCTTGCGACATATTCTTCTTCAAACGCCATTTCTTAGGTTTTCCCCAAGTTTTTTGCCTGATGTCATAGATACATAATAAAAAAACTTGCATTGTTTTGCAAGAGTGCAGTATAATGCATATATGTCCGCCCCCAATTTTTCAAAAACAAAAAGAGGAGCAAATGGAAAAGGAGGGGTTTGGGGAGGAATTTTCCATTTGCGACATCCGAATTCAAAAACAAATGAGCCGAAGTTTTGGCAAATCCTTTCCCCAAAAAATAGTTTTGCCAAAACTTCGTCCGCATTGTTCCGCCACACTGCCCGAATACTTGGAGGGCAGAACCCCAAAAAGAAAAATGTCCTTTCCATTTTAGAAAAATTTACCCCCGCGAAAATCAAAAGAGCAAGGAACATTTTTTCTTTTTGGGGTTGCCGAGTGAAGCGAGGCGGTGGCGGAACGATACGAGCGTACGAGGCAGTTTCAAACCACCACGCGCTCCGCTTGTATCCACCGAAAAAATCGTTAAGTTCTGTTCTGGTGGCAGGGGCGGGACTTGAACCCGCGACCAAAGGCTTATGAGTCCTCTGCTCTACCAACTGAGCTACCCTGCCAAAAAACTAAGAGCGGGAGTGAAAATCTG
>Ga0210050_1000146_pt1 | contig 95327 bp, 79 predicted proteins | sample CryGey132114_all_FD_185463 | JGI IMG/M metagenome (GOLD analysis project Ga0210050, IMG submission 185463) | Groundwater microbial communities from aquifer - Crystal Geyser CG22_combo_CG10-13_8/21/14_all (SPAdes) (version 2) | ecosystem: Environmental > Aquatic > Deep subsurface > Groundwater ... | reverse complement strand
TTCGCCGGGGATTGAAGTATCTCCTTCTCAAGTTAAAATATTTGGTGATGTGCAAAAAATTGTTGATAGAGAGATTCAGAATATTCCGATTAAAATTATAAATAACCCTTTAAATAAAACTATACTACTTGTCCCAGATAAAATATCGTTGTCGGTTCGTGGCGGGATTAATTTTTTAGGGAGAATTTCGGGAAATGATTTTCAGGTGTTACTGGATTATAACGATATTATTGCCGATACGTTAGGCAGTATAACTCCTACCGTGATGCCTCCGAAATATGTTCGTCTTTTGTATCTGGCACCTGAGCGCATTAAATATATTATAAAGAAATACTGAAATGTTTATCACTTTTGAAGGCATAGATTTTTGTGGGAAATCAACCCAGGTAAAATTGTTAAAAGAGTATTTGGAGAGAAAAGGAAAAACTGTAAAGATCATTAGAGAACCGGGGGGAACCGAAATTTCTGAAAAGATTCGCGAAATTCTGTTAGATAAAAAACATCTGAATTTGACCATCGAAACTGAAATACTGCTTTTTTCAGCTTCACGAGCGCAGCTTGTCCGTGAGGTTATTCAACCTTATTTAGAAAAAGACTATTATGTGTTGTCGGATCGTTTTCATGATTCAACCACTGCATACCAAGGCTTTGGCAGAGAAATTCCACTTGCATTTGTTCAACAAATTAATAATTTGGCAATTGGAAACGCAGTTCCCGATCTTACATTTTTTATTGATATTCCAACGGATGAAGCCGAAAGGAGGAAAAATAAAAATTCATTGGTAGAATTAGATAGAATTGAAATTTCAAAAAATGATTTTTATGAACGTGTAAGAAAAGGTTATTTTTATTTAGCCGAAAAGGAAAAAAGAATTATCGTGGTAAACGGTTTGCATGATATAAGTACAATTAATAATGAAATTATTACAGAGGTAGAAAAATTTGAAAAGTTCTAAAGGAAAATCATTTAAAAAGAAAATTATTTGGGGATTGACCGGAATATCAGTTTTCAGTCTCTTCGGGTTTGTTTATGTAACAAAGGATATCTATTTCGAGATCGCGAAAAACATTGACATTTTTACTCGTGTTTATAAGGAAATCACGTTTAACTATGTTGATCAAATAAACCCCGAGAAATTTCTTCGTTCCGGGATAAAAGGAATGCTTTCCACCCTTGATCCTTACACAAATTTCATTGATGAAAAAAAGCAAGACGATATTGAGCTCCTTACGAATGGTAAGTATGGCGGTATTGGTGTATCAATTGGAGTAAAAGATAATCAAATTACCATCTTCGAATTAATGGAAGGATATGCTGCCCAGAGACAAGGGTTGCGTGTCGGAGATGTAATTTTAGAAGTTAACAATAAAAAAGTTATCCCGGAGAAGTTTGATGAGATCTCTTCTCTGGTAAAAGGCGAACCCGGTACTTTTCTTGAACTAAAAGTATTACGTGAGACTCTGAAAGACACTTTGAAATTTAATTTGATCCGGGAACAAATTGTTATAAAAAATTTAGTCTATTATGGATTTTACCCCGAAGAAAGTAATACGGCTTATTTCAAACTTAATACATTCGGACGCTCGCTTGGAGATGAATTAAAAAAAGCCATTCTGGAATTATCACAACAAAAAGAAATTAAGTCCGTTGTTTTAGATTTACGAGGTAACCCCGGGGGATTGTTGGATGTAGCAGTAGATGTGGTGAATAAGTTCATCCCGAAAGGAGAGTTAGTTGTAACGACAAAAGGGAGAGATGCGGCATCATTAAAAAATTATTATTCTCAACAAGAGCCTCTTTTAGCTAAGGCGGATTTACTTCTTATAATTAATGAAGGAAGCGCTTCAGCTTCAGAAATTGTTGCGGGAGCGATTCAGGATCATGATAGGGGAATTATCGTGGGAGGAAAATCTTTTGGAAAAGGATTAGTTCAGACAATTACTCCGTTATCATATAATACCTCTTTAAAAATTACCTCAGCTAAATATTTTACTCCAAGTGGAAGATGCATCCAGAAAATTGATTATGGTAAAAAGAATGATGTTATTGCCGGGTACGATACATTGATCGAATCTACCTTTGCAACCGATCACAAAAGGCGTGTCTTTAGTTCCGGCGGTATTACCCCGGACAGCATTGTGCAAGATGAAAAGATCAGCGGATTTGTGCAGGATATTTTGGCGAAGGGATTACTTTTTAAATTTGCCAACATTTATTATGATGCAAATCAAAAAGAGACATTCGTAAATTTGAAGGAAGAAAAGATCCTTTCAGAATTTCATTTATTTCTACAAAAAGAAAAGTACAAGTACCAATCGGAAATTGAAAAGAAGGTAAGCGAATTAGTCTCTCTTTCTGAAAAAGATAAAACATTTGCTGTACTAAAAAATAAAATGCTTGAATTACAAAAAGAATTTAAGGATAACTTATCTCAGTTGGTAGAAAATGACAAACAGGATATACGTGATTTTTTGAGAGAGGAATTAGCTTCGAGGTATCTTGGTTTGAACGGCAGAATTAAAGCCAGTTTAGATACCGATAAACAATTTCAAATAGGATTGAGATTGTTGCATGATAAAATTTACTACAACAAATTTTTACAAAAAGGGAGTTGAAAAATGAGACAAATCCTTTTTTTAAGAGACCCCGGTTATACCAGATGCCCCAGTTGTAAAAATGTTAGTTCGCTTCACCGTTCGCGGGCAAGGAGTTTTAAAGAAAAACTTATTAAAGCCACGAAGCTCTACAAAATTTACCGATGTAAAACCTGCGGCTGGCGCGGTTATTTTGCAACAATTGTAATTACTAAAAAGGATATCAAACTCTTTTTTATGTACGGCGCTATCGCTTTATTATCTGGATTAATAATTAGAGAGATTCTTAAACGATTTTTAACAACATAACTTTTATGGATAATTCCGTCTTACTAAAAATAAAAAAAATTGTCGGCATCGAGCATTATTTCGATTCGCCCGAAGATAGAATCAGCTATTCTTACGATGGAACACCGATGCTTCAACAGCTTCCGGAAGCTGTGGTCTTTCCGCAAAATATTGAACAGATTTCAGGACTTCTCTATTTAGCCAACACAGAAAAATTTGCAATTATTCCCCGTGGTGCAGGAACAGGACTAAGCGGCGGCTCTATTCCTGTTGAGAATTCCATTGTTGTAGTTATGACAAAATGGAATAAGATTTTAGAAATTGATACCGCAAATTTAACCGCCCTCGTTGAGCCCGGTTTAGTTACCGGTCTTCTCCAAAAAGAAGTTGAAAAACTTGGACTTTTTTACCCGCCTGATCCAGGAAGTATGACTGTTTGCACCATCGGCGGGAACGTTGCAGAAAATGCAGGCGGTTTGCGCGGACTAAAATATGGCGTTACAAAAAATTATGTTCTGGGCGTTGAGATGATTCTTCCAACAGGAGAATTTCTAAAAATCGGCGGCAAGAGTGTTAAAGATGTTGCCGGTTATAATCTCAAAGATATTGTTATTGGAAGTGAAGGAACGCTTGGTATTTTTTCAAAAATTCTTCTCAAACTCATTCCATTCCCGACAAGATCAAAAACTATCAGTGTGAATTTTAAGAAAATTATTGATAGCGGGAACTCAGTTGCCGATATTATTTCTTCACGAATTACCCCAAGCATGCTTGAATTTCTCGACAACACCACAATGAACTGTGTTGAAGATTATACTAAGATTGGTCTGGATAGAAATGCGGAAGCAATGCTGCTTATTGAAGTTGACGGTAGAGGAAGCAGTGTTGATGAAGATGCGGAAACCATCGTTTCAATCTTGAAAAAAAATAATGCTTCACAGATTAGAATTGCGGAAAATACTGTCGAAGCTTTATCCTTAAAGACTGCTCGAAGATCAGCATTTAGCGCACTTGCCAGAAGAAAACCAACAACAATTTTAGAGGACGCCACCGTTCCAAGAAGTGAATTACCTGTAATGATTGAAAAAGTAAGGGAAGCAGCTTCAAACTTCAATGTTGCTATTGGAAATTTCGGGCATGCGGGGGATGGAAATCTTCACCCTACTTGTCTTACCGATGAAAGAGATTCCTCCGAAATTACGCGCGCACATAAAGCGTTTGGATTTATTTTTAACGAAGCGATAAAATTAGGCGGAACGATTACCGGCGAACACGGAACCGGCTTGGCAAAAAAAGATTTTCTCGAAAGCGCTGTTGGGAAAGAGGGGATTGAGTTTATGAAAAAAATTAAAATGGTGGTTGACCCAAATAATGTTTTAAACCCAGGGAAAATTCTTACAATGAAGCCACGATGCGAAGGCACACTTCCGAGTAGAAGAGAGCAAATTCCTGATTTTCATGCTCATCAATAAAAGAGACTAATGATTTCATCTAAAGATAAAGCGCTGCTCTCAAAATATTTACCGGGCGATGATGTACTTACTCAATGCATGCACTGTGGAATGTGCCTTGCAACTTGCCCAACGTACGAACTAACAAAATTAGAACGTTCTTCTCCGCGTGGCAGAATAAAATTGATCAAATCAGTTGCCGAAGGAAAACTTGAACTCTCAAATCTTTTTGCAGAGGAAATGAATTTTTGTTTAGATTGCCAGGCGTGCGAAACCGCTTGTCCGGCAGGCGTTCAATATGGGAAAATGGTTGAGAGTGCAAGAGTAGTAATTGAACAGAGCAACATTGGTTCTTCGAAAATTAATAAAGCTATAAAAAGGTTTTTGTTGAATTCGGTTGTTGCAAATCATTCACGGCTCAAACTTCTTGCAAGGATTCTTTATTTTTATCAAAATTCCGGGATGCGAACAATAATAACAAAAGCATTGTCGGTCTTTCCGTTTGCGAAAAAGTTAGCAGAAATCGAAAGTCTTTCTCCGGTAATATCTAAAGTTTTTTCCAGTGATGGAATGGAAGAAAAAACATTGTCTCACAGCAAAGTTAAGTATAAAATAGCCTTCTCGACCGGATGTATTATGGATGTTGCTTTTGCTGATATTAATTTTGATACGGTTGAAGTTCTTCAAAAAAATCAATGTGAAATAATCACGCCGAAGGCACAGGTCTGCTGCGGCTCGCTTCACGCTCATAATGGGGAAATTGAAAAAGCAAGGGAGCTTGCAAAGAAAAATTTGGATGTTTTTTCCGGGTTCGAGTATGATTTTCTCGTCTCCAATTCTGCAGGCTGCGGAGCTTTTATGAAAGAATATGTTCATCTTTTTGCAGATGATCCTCAATATGCTCAAAAGGCGAAACTTTTCTCTGAGCGCGTTAAGGATATCTCGGAGTTTTTAGCCAACATTGAACCAAGTGATCAAATGCATCCGTTGGAAGAAAAAGTTACGTATCACGATGCATGTCATTTATGCCATTCGCAAAAAATTACGGTTGAGCCAAGAAAAGTTTTGCAGCAAATTCCGGATTTAAAATTTGTTCCATTAGAAGAATCAACCTGGTGCTGCGGAAGCGCAGGTATTTATAATGTTACCCGCCATGAAGATGCGGAAAAAATTCTCGAACGCAAAATGAAAAACCTCCGGGGAACAGGTGCAGATATCGTTGTTACAGGAAATCCGGGTTGTATCGGGCAGTTGAAATACGGTATAAAAAAATATGGATTGAAAATGAAGGTGCTTCATACGGTTTCGCTTTTAAAAAAATCCATGGATGGGAAGAGTGACCTGAAAAATCTCCCTTAAAATTTTTATTTTAAGGCTCGTTTTTTTAACTTTGAACCCATCATTTTAAGTTCTCTTAAATGGCACTTCTCCTATGTTGTTATGTTGTGTTTTCAATAATGAACTAAAAATTAAGCAAGTTTGTTAAATTTATAAATATTATTAAAAAAGGGATTAGATGTCTAAGCAATTTTTAGACTATTTATTGAGAGTCAGATTACCTTTGGTTTTATTTGTAGTTGCTGCATCATTCAGCATCACCTATTTTGTATCTCGTGCAGAGCGAGACGGGGTTGGATATTCTCCTGCTCAACCAATAATATTTTCACATCTTCTTCACGCCGGGACAATGAAAATTGATTGCCAATATTGCCATACGGGAGTTGAGAGCTCCAGGCATGCGGTTATACCCGCCGCTTCAACTTGTATGAATTGTCATTCGGTTGCAAGAAAAGACAGACCTGAAATAATAAAATTGACAAAATTTTATAAAGAGGGAACTCCGATTCCATGGAAGAGAATCCACAAAGTTCCTGATTATGCCTACTTCAATCACAGTGTTCATATCAATAAAGGAATTCAATGCGTTTCCTGTCATGGAGACATCGCTCAAATGGAAGTTGTCGGGCAGATGAATTCTTTCGTAATGAGCGCATGCCTTGATTGTCATCGTAATGCTCAAGCTAAATTACCTTATTTAAAACAGGTGAAAAACGGTCCGGATAATTGCTGGGCTTGTCATAGATAGTTTATTAATGGAAAAGCAAATGAAAGTATCAAGAAAAAAATTTTTTATTTCGATGAGTGCGGTTGTAATAACCGGCGCAGCAATTCTCTCTAATCCTCTTAAATATTTTATGAAGAAGAATAACACGGTTGTAAAAATAATTATTAAAGAAAATCCTTCTTCAGTTAAGAGAAATTCGACAGGGGCACTACATGGCTAATCAAGATTTTTCACAAAATGAAAAACCGGAAGCAAATTATTGGCGCAGTTTCGAAGAGTTGTACGCTGATCAAAAAACGCTTGAAGCGAAAAAACATGAATTTCTTGAAGGCGTTACGAATGATTTTAACATAGAGAAGAACCTATCCGGACTTTCAAGAAGAAAATTTATTGCTCTGTTAAGCGCCTCCGCTGCTTTAGCCGGAGCCGGTTGCTCGGATTACAGGGATAAAGGGGAAGTGATTCCTTATAATGTAAAACCTGAAGAAGTCATCCCGGGTAAACCAAATTATTACGCTTCAACTTGCAACGGTTGTGCTCAAAATTGCGGAATTGTTATTAAGACTCGGGAAGGCAGACCCATAAAAATTGACGGCAATACTGACCATCCAATTAACAAAGGGAAAATTTGCGCTAAAGGTGAAGCCTCTATTCTCAACTTGTACGATCCCTCGCGTCTACAATTCCCTTTAATTAAGCAAGGCGGAATTTTTGAGAAAGCAAGTTGGGGAAGTATTGACTCGCAAATTAAAAACAGTCTTGATTCAGCTTCCGGTTCAGAAATTGCCGTCGTTACGCACCGCTTCAATTCTCCGACGACAAAGAAAATGTTTGAAGAATTTCAGATTAAATATCCATCTGCAAAAATTTATGCGTACGATGTTTACCATAATGAAATTAAAAACTCCGCTTGGAAGAAATGTTACGGCGGTGATGTTTTCCCGTTGATAAAGTGGGACGAAGCAAACATTATTCTTTCTCTTGAAGGTGATTTCCTGGGAGTTGAAGGAAATGTTGTTGAGCAGATGAGATTGTTTTCCGATAGAAAAAATGTGAACGATGTGAAGTCATTCAACCGCTTATATGTTGCGGAAGGGAATATGTCGTTGACCGGGATGAATGCAGATTATCGTTTTCGTCTTCGCCCCGATAACCAATTAGCTTTTGTACTTTCTTTGTTGAATGAATTGATTACCAAGAAAAATATTTCTTCGCCTGCGGTTGACGCTAATATTAAAAACATTATTCCCTCTTTCTCTTTAAAAGAATTTGCTTCTCAAAACGGAATTGAGTATAAAAAATTGTCTCATTTAGTAGATGATCTTGCAGCAAACCGCGGTTCAGCTATTGTTTACGGCGGCAGAGCGCTTAACGAGCAGACGCAAATTGCCGTTAATTTATTGAACGAAGTTTTAGGTAATACTAAAACATATAGGACTGATGCCGTTGATATTTCGAAATCGGTTTATAGTTCGAATGAAGAATTAAAAAATTTAGTCTCATCCATGAACAGCGGGAAAGTAAAAGCGGTGATTCACTTCGATACGAATCCAGTGTATCATCTTCCGCAGGATTTGCAATATGAGAAAGCGTTGGGAAAAGTTCCAACGGTAATCACGCTTTCTGAATCTGAGAATGAAACTGCTTATGCCAGTAATTATGTTTTACCAATTAGTCATACACTGGAATCTTGGGGCGATTATAATGTTCGCACCGGTGTTTATAGTTTGCAGCAGCCGGTTATTTCTCCTATTTATAATACAAGACAAAAAGAAGCAATTCTTTTAAATTTGATTTCTGATAATCTGCAAAATTATTCGGAAAAACTTTATCTCGATTATTTAAAGAAGAACTGGCAGGAAAATATCTTCCCGAAATTATCTTCTCCGTTTACGTTTGAAAAGTTTTGGATTGGCGCTTTGCATGACGGTGTTATCACTACAAAAGAAGAAGCCCCCCAATCCCCCCGAAGTGGGGTTTCAAAATTCCCTTCCCTTTGGGAAGAGTTAGGGATGGGCTTGATCTCCCATAAAAAGGTAGCGGGCTTTACGGTTATGATTACAGAAAGTTACCGTTTGGGCGATGGTCGTTATGCAAATAATGGCTGGCTGCAAGAACTTCCACACCCGGTTTCAAAAGTTACCTGGGATAATTATGCCGCTATCTCGGAAAGATCGGCAAAAGTACTTGGTGTAAAAAATAATGATTTGGTGGAAATTAAAGTTGGGAATAAAAAAGTTTCGATCCCAGTAATACTCCAACCCGGTGTAGCTGATAATTTTATTTCAGTTGAAACAGGTTTCGGCAGAAAAAATTCCGGAGTGGTTGCCCAGGAAGCCGGTGTTAATGTTCAACCATTTTATGCTCTTTCAGAAAATTCAAATTCTCCGTGGATGGTAACCAATGCTTCAGTTTCAAAAGTAAGCGGCTCGTACAAAGTTATTTCAACACAAGATCATCAGAACTTTGATGATGCATTAACAAAGAATGCACATTTGAAAAGAGATATTATTCAAGAAGGAACGGTACTTCAATATTTAAAAGACCCTGGTTTCCTTCATAAAAATAAAGAGCATCATCTTCCGAATATGTACGATGACTTTGCTTACAATGATGTGAAATGGGGAATGTCAATTGATTTGAACAGATGTCTCGGCTGCGGAAATTGTATCGCTGCTTGCAATGTTGAAAACAATATTCCGGTTGTCGGCAAAGACCAGGTTGAAAAGGGAAGGGAAATGATGTGGCTGCGAATTGACCGCTACTATTCCGGCACACCGGAAGAACCAAAACCGGCAGTTCAACCAATGCTTTGTCAGCATTGCGATCAAGCGCCGTGCGAAAATGTTTGTCCCGTTGCCGCAACCCAGCATAGCCCGGATGGACTGAATCAGATGGTTTATAATCGCTGCGTTGGAACGCGGTACTGCTCGAACAACTGTCCGTTCAAAGTAAGAAGATTTAATTTTTATAATTTCAGAGACCATTTTGCTAATGGATATTACTTACAAGATTCGGTTTCATTGATGCATAATCCTGAAGTTACCGTCCGCTCACGCGGAGTAATGGAAAAATGTTCGTTCTGCATTCAGCGCATTATGGAAGCGCGGGAAGAGGCAATTCGCGTAAATCAGCCGCTCAAAGGAAGCGATGTACGTACTGCCTGCCAAAATTCTTGTGGAACTGAGGCTATAAAGTTTGGAAATATTAAAGACCCGAAGGAAGAATTCTATGAATATAGAAATCACAAGTTAGGTTACTATGTTCTTGAAGAGTTGAATGTGAAACCAAACGTAACGTATTTAGCGAAACTTAGAAATACCCATTCGGAGGAAGTCTAATGAATATTGATTACTCTCAAGAAATGCCGGTAATTGAAAGTAGAATTTCTTTAGCTGAAATTGATAGACTAATTTCTAGACCTCTCGATGAAAAACCTGATAAGAAATTTTTGATCGCTTTATCCATAACACTAACTTTACTTCTTGTTGGAGTTATTAGTATCAGCTATCTTTTTCTTTATGGCACCGGAGTTTGGGGATTAAATCAACCGGTTGGCTGGGCGTTCGATATTACGAACTTTGTTTTTTGGGTTGGAATCGGTCACGCGGGAACACTAATTTCTGCCGTACTTTATTTGCTCCGACAAAAGTGGCGGACGGGAATTGCCCGTTTCGCCGAAGCAATGACTATCTTCGCAGTAATGTGCGCAGGCATTTTTCCGATTATCCACACGGGAAGACCCTGGCTTGCCGGCTACTTAACACCATATCCAAACCAGCATGGATTATGGGTGAACTTTACTTCGCCTTTGGTATGGGATGTGTTTGCAGTTTCAACTTATTTTACCGTATCATTAGTTTTTTGGTATGTCGGTTTGATCCCGGATTTTGGTTTACTTCGCGATAGAACTGCTTCAAAATTGAAAAAAACAATTTATTCGATTTTTAGTTTGGGATGGAGAAATTCTCACCGAAATTGGAATCATTACGAAAAAGCTTATATGCTTTTAGCCGGATTTGCAACTCCGTTAGTTCTCTCAGTTCATACCATTGTAAGTTTTGATTTTGCCGTTTCAATTATTCCCGGATGGCATTCAACCATTTTTCCGCCCTACTTTGTAGCAGGCGCTATCTTTAGCGGATTTGCGATGGTCGTAACGGTGTTGATTTTTGTACGCAAAGTTTTTGATTTACAACATATCATCACACTAAACCATCTTGATAAAATGAATAAAATAATTTTAGTCACCGGCTCGATGGTTGGTTACGCTTACGCGATGGAATTTTTCATTGCGTGGTACAGCGGCAATCCGTTTGAACAATTTATTTTCATCAATAGAGCTTTCGGTCCTTATGCATGGGCTTATTGGATTATGGTTAGCTGTAATGTATTTATTCCCCAGCTATTCTGGTTCAAAAAGGTTAGGAGAACAATTCCTGTAATGCTGATCATCGTTATTTTGGTTAATGTGGGAATGTGGTTTGAACGTTTTGTTATTACTGTTACAAGCCTTCACCGCGATTTTCTTCCATCAAGCTGGGGATATTTTGTTCCCTCTGTCTTTGACCTTGGAACGTTGATCGGCAGCTTTGGTTTGTTTTTTACTCTGGTTTTACTATTTACAAAAACACTTCCGGTAGTCGCTATCTCAGAGATTAAAGCTGTCGCAGAAGGAGCTCAACCCTCACATAACGGAGGAAAACATTGATGAGCGAGAGAAAATTATATGGACTAACTGCTCTTTTTCAAACTCCGGATGAAATTGTTCATGCCGCTAAAAAAGTTCAGGACTCCGGGTACAAAAAATACGATGTCCATACGCCTTACCCGGTACACGGAATGGATGCAGCGATGAAACTGAAGCCTTCAAATTTAGGGTATGTTACTTTGATCTTTGGATTATCCGGGGCTGCCTTTGCGCTGTTGTTTATGTACTGGGCGATGTCGAAAGATTATCCGATGATCATCGGAGGGAAACCATTTTTTGCTTTACCGGCATTTATCCCTATCACCTTTGAAATAACCGTATTGTTAGCAACACTTGCAACAGTTATCGGAATGTTAACTTTCTACTTCAAATTTCCAAATAACAGTCAACCTCTTCATGATACTCCTTATATGAAAGCCGTCTCTTCGGATAAATATGGAATTTGTATTGAAGCAGATGATGAATTATTCGATCTTGAAAAAGTTAAACATTTATTCAAAGAACTAAACGGGCAAAATGTTTCCGATATATATTTCCCGGTTACAGAACCATTCAAAATTTTTGAACCGAAATTTTTAATATTGCTTGCGGTTGTCGGCATGTTAACTTCAGGGGCAACTTATGTCACTTTAAATAAACTGCTCTACATTACTCCATTTACATGGTTGATGGATCAGGATAAAGTTGCTGCTCAGTCAAGAAGCGTTTTTTATGCTGATGGTTTCGGTATGCGAAAACCCGTTGATGGAACGGTCGCAAGAGGTTTTATTCCTTATGAATATAAAGGACTTGCCGCGCCGGTTGTTCCACTTTCAAATCCATTACTTCCTACCGCACAAATATTACAACTTGGAAGGAAAAGATTTTTAACCTTCTGTTCCCCTTGCCACGGAAACTTTGGCGATGGCGATAGCAGGTTACGCGGACAATTTCCAAATCCACCAAGTTTACATTCTGAGAAAGTCCGTGGTTGGCAGGATGGAAATATTTATCATGTAATTGTGAATGGACAAAATGTAATGCCCTCTTATTCGTCCCAGCTTTCACGGGATGACCGATGGGCTGTAATTCATTACATCAGGGCGTTACAAAAAGCGAAAAATGCTTCTCCATCTGAAATTTTAGAAGCGAAAAAGGAGACCCCGTCAAATGCCGCAAAATGATTTAATCTATCAAAAGAAAAATCTTCCTGAGAGTTTAAAGCGATTGGGTTTCATTCTTCTTGGAATCGGTTTGGCGCTTGGTTTAGCCGGATTTTTATTTGATGCGCAAAGGGCTTTTTTTAATTATTTACTCACTTTTATTTTTATTATGAGTATTGCGGTTGGTTCGCTCTTTTTAATTGCGCTTGAATATATTGCCGGCGCTGAATGGAGTACGCCGATAAGAAGAATCCCGGAATTTTTTGCATCGTCAATTCCGCTTCTGTTTGTTTTGGTAATTCCTTTGTTGCTTAACATTCACTCTATTTTTGAATGGTCTCAAAAAAATGTAGTTGCCGGGGATAAAATTTTAACCGGTAAATCTCCCTATTTGAATGCGTCATTCTTCGTAATCAGAACAATTTTAACTATCGGGATATGGTCGCTCTTTTACTTTTTATTTGTAAGAAATTCACGCAAACAAGATGTAACAAAAGATCAACTTCTTACAAAAAAGAACATCAAGTTATCGGCAATATTTATCCCGGTATTTGCGATAACCGTAACTCTTGCCGCAATTGATTGGCTGATGAGTTTGGCGCCGCATTGGTTTTCCACAATTTTCGGGATTTACTTTTTTGCCGGTTCGTTTGTGGCTGCTCTGGCGGCGGTAACTCTAGCGATAATTCTTTTAAAAGAAAAGGGGTATCTCCATCCAAGAATGACTAATGAACATCTTTTTAGTCTTGGCGCTTTGCAGTTTACCTTTATTAATTTTTGGGCGTATATTGCTTTTTCACAGTTCATGTTAATCTGGTACGCTAACCTGCCGGAAGAAACAGTCTGGTTTATCGCGCGATGGGGTGGAATGTGGACGTATATTTCTTTAGGATTGATCTTTGCTCATTTTCTTGTTCCGTATGCAGTTTTACTTTCACAGCCGGCAAAAATGGATCCGAAACGATTGAAGTTTATTTCAATCTGGATATTAGCCGCACATGCGCTTGATCTTTATTGGCTGATCATGCCGCAAGTTCATACTGCAAATGCGGGAATACTATCAATCGTTTTTGAATTCGGTTTTCTTATTGCGGCAGTCGGTGGATTTTTATTGGTTTTCTATTTCAATGCGAAAAAACATAATCTCGTTCCGGTAGGCGATCCGAAACTTGAAAAAGGTTTAAACTTTAGATTATAATCGTAAACAACTATGGCAAAAATAAAATTTTCTTTTTCCGATCTACTGAACGATCCGATTAAAATAATAGCGGCAATCTATCCTTATATGTTAGTCGTTATCATCGGGATCGGTTTTTTCTACATTCGAAATTCCGGTACACTGGTTCAAAACAAAATAGCACCAAAGATTGACGATTCGACAAATATTGTAACTGATTTACCCTTTGAGGATGCAAAAATTGCAGCGGCAGTTGATCTGAAAGATTTTACGGAAATAAATCCGGCATTAGTTGAAAAAGGGAAAAAACTTTTCGAAACCGCTTGTTCATCTTGCCATGGAACAAATGGAAAAGGGGACGGACCCGCTGGAATTGCTCTTAATCCTAAGCCAAGAAATTTTCATTTAGTTGAAGGTTGGAAGAACGGAAGAAAAACCACAGAAATATATACTACGTTGCAAAAAGGAATTTTAGCAACCGGGATGCCGGGATTTGATTATTTAGCTCCTTCGGAAAGAATCGCCATCATTCAATTTATCCGCTCGTGGATGCCTGAGCCTCCGAAAGATACTCCGCAAGAAGTAACCGCACTTGATCAAACATACGCACTTTCAGCAGGCACAAAAGTACCCGGAACAATTCCCGTTGTATCGGCAGAGAAATTATATGAGGCAAATTATTCAGAGAGAATTTGGAAAATAAATTTTGTCCTGGCTAAACTTTCAAATGAAAAATTGACGAACGAATCTGCAAAAATCTTTTTTAGTGTTACTACCAATCAGCAAAAAGCGTTGGTTACATTGTTTAATTCTTCATCATGGAGAAGCAGTGAAAAAGAATTCCTTGAAGTTATTACCAATAATCTAAAAGAGAATGGTTTTTCAGGAAAAGTTTTTTCACTCAGCAGCACCGAACTTTCTAATTTATTTAACTTATTAAAAAGTGTCGCCGTATAATATGAAAATGAAAAATTCAACACTTTTCTTTCCCTCGAAATGGAGAACGATGATTCCCTTTCCTTTGGGAAGGGTTAGGGATGGGCTTTTACTTCTGATCCTTTTTTCCTTCCAGCTAAATTTTGCCGCTAACGGAGAAAAAAGCAAACCTGTAATACCCGGAATAAATGAAAAACTTGGGCAACACATTGCTTTGCAGTCTGTTTTTCATGATGAAAGCGGGAAACAAATTTCGATGCAGGAAGTAATTACAAGACCAACCGTGCTTATGTTGGTGTATTATGACTGTCCGAGTTTGTGTAATCCTTTAATGGTGGAGGTCGCATCGCTGGTTGATAGAATTGATTTAGTCCTTGCAAAAGATTATCAACTGGTTTGTGTCTCAATTGATGAAACAGAAACAGCAGCGATAGCGGCAAAGAAAAGACAAAATATTTTAGCTGCTATTCAGACACAATTTCCACCGGACGGATGGAGATTTTTAACCGGGGATAGAGAAAATATTTTAAAGCTGACAAACTCTGCCGGTTTTTCATTTAAAAAAGAAAATGGGCAGATTGCGCACACACCAACGCTCATTTTAGTTTCTCCTAAAGGAGTAATTACCCGTTATCTGCTTGGCACTTCGTTTCTTCCGTTCGATTTAAAAATGTCAATCATTGAGGCTTCAGAAGGGAAAATTTCTCCCACGATTGCCAAAGTGTTAAAATTTTGTTTCAATTATGACCCTGCCGGAAGAAAATATGTGTTGAATATTACCAGAATTGCAGGAGCCGGAATTTTATTGACAGCAATTGTGTTAGTAATAGTGTTATCCATTAAGCCAAAAAAATCCGTATAGAGTTAAGAGGTTAAGTTTTCATGCACGATAAAGAACAGTCAGTTAGTTATTTAGATTATAAAGGAAAACACTCCGGCATTTTTGCGTGGATTCTATCAACCGATCATAAACGTATCGGTTTGCTATATCTTATGGCATCTCTGTTATTTTTTGCAGTCGGCGTTACGTTCGGATTTTTAATGCGATTAGAACTTATTGCTCCGGGCAGAACAATTATGGATGCGCAGACGTACAATTCATTATTTACGCTGCACGGCATCATCATGATCTTTCTTTTTGTTATTCCAGGTTTGCCGGCGGTGTTTGGAAATTTTTTCCTGCCGATTCTCATCGGCGCAAAGGATGTTGCATTTCCAAGACTAAATTTACTCTCCTGGTGGTTATATGTTCTTGGCGCATTGTTAGCGGTGATTTCGGTTTTTCTTCCCGGGGGACCTGCCGATACCGGCTGGACTTTTTACATCCCGTATAGCATCCGATCAACCACGAACGTAATGCCTGCTTTAATCGCGGCATTTATTCTGGGCTTTTCCTCAATCTTAACAGGGTTAAATTTTATTGTTACGATTCACCGTATGCGGGCGCCGGGAATGACTTTCTTCAAAATGCCGTTGTTCGCATGGTCATTGTATGCGACTGCTTGGGTGCAAATTTTAGCGACTCCGATAATTGGAATTACGCTTTTATTAGTAACGGTTGAACGAATGTTTGGCGTTGGATTATTTGACCCTGCGTTGGGAGGTGATCCCGTTTTGTATCAACATTTATTCTGGATTTATTCTCATCCCGCAGTTTATATAATGATCTTACCCGCAATGGGAGTGGTTACGGAGATCATCCCGGTTTTTTCTCATCGAACAATTTTTGGTTATAAATTTATTGCTTTTTCGAGTTGTGCAATCGCCCTTTTCGGTTCGATGGTTTGGGCACATCATATGTTTACGGTGGGGATGAGTGAAACGGCTCAAGTTATATTTTCTTTGCTAACGTTTCTTGTAGCAATTCCAAGTGCTATTAAAGTTTTCAATTGGGTTGCTACCTTGTACAAAGGTTCTATCTCTACCGATGCCCCTTTATTATACGCATTGGGATTTATTTTCCTTTTTTCTATCGGCGGATTTACAGGATTAATTCAAGGTGCATTATCTGTTAATATGCACATCCACGATACTTCTTTTATTGTTGCGCATTTCCACTATGTAATGTTTGGAGGAACGGGATTCGGGATTTTTGCCGCGATGCACTATTGGTTTCCGAAAATGTTTGGCAAAATGTATAACATGAAAACTGCGAAAGTCGGCTTCTGGACTTTGTTTGTCGGGTTTAATACATTATATTTTCCAATGTTCGTAATGGGCTGGTTAGGGATGCCGAGAAGATATTTCGATTATTTGCCGGAGTTTCAAATCTATCATTTTATTTCAACTATTGGTTCATGGATATTAATCGTCGGTTTAATTATTATGTTTACAAATTTTATTAAAGCTTTGCGGAGTAAAACAAGTTACACAAATATTAATCCTTGGAGCGGAGAAACACTTGAATGGACTGTTCCAAATAAACCACCGTTAGAGAATTTTGAAGTTATTCCGACTATCACTGCCGGACCTTATGAGTATAAAGACAATGATGAAATCTTAACCAAGGAGGACAATTGAGCGTAGTTGCCGAACACATTTCTGAACATGTCCATCGAGACGATCTTGGTTCCCGTATGGGAATTTGGCTTTTTCTTTTTACTGAATTAGTTTTATTCGGAGGAATGTTCCTCGTTTATGCCGTTTACAGATTTACGTATCAGCAAGAGTTTCATGTTGCCGCAAAAGAATTAAATACTTTAATCGGCACGCTTAATACGCTTATTCTTTTAACAAGCAGTTTAACCATGGTGCTGGCAATCGTCGCCATTCGAAAGGATAATAAGTTCTTATCTATTTTTTTTCAGGTGATCACCATTTTTTTAGCTTTTGGTTTTATGGTGAATAAATATTTTGAATGGATGGCTAAAATTCACCATGGAATTTATCCCGGTTCCGAAACTCTTCTTGCTAAAGGAAATGGGGAAATATTGTTTTTCGGATTATATTACGTGATGACCGGGTTACACGGTTTGCATGTGCTTATCGGTATGGTACTGATTGGTGTTATGACAAGATTCACGATGAAAGGTACCGTTAACTCGGATAAATATATTCATCTTGAAGCTGCAGGGCTTTATTGGCATTTAGTTGATATCATTTGGATCTTTTTATTCCCGCTTTTCTATTTAATTACTTGAGGAAGGGAAATTTATTATTGGCTATTAACTATTGATTATTGACTATTTATTAGTCAATAATCAATAATAAATTAAACAGGAATTTTTTTATATGAATGAAGATCATTTGCAACATACGATTGAACATAAACCTACGTACGGAATTTATATCCTGGTTTGGCTTGTTCTACTGATGCTTACCGGCGTTACTGTTGCCGTCGCCGGAATCAATTTTGGGAATATTACAGTTGCAACAGCATTAACTATTGCCATTGTTAAATCTTATTTGGTGCTGACTTTTTTTATGCATTTGAAAGCCGAAACCGCCACATTCAAATTATTTGTAGGTGTGGCTTTACTGTTCCTCTTGATTTCGATAGCTCTTTTATTTTCAGATTATAGTTTTTTATAAGGTGAAACATGATTTATGGTTCAAATCATATTGATTTAGTGAACGACGCTTTCTGGTTTATCACAGGCATTTCTGCTTTACTCTTATTCGTAATTACTTTTTTGATGATTTATTTTGTTTTTAAGTATAACAGAAAAAAAGGGAAAAAAGCGGTTAACATTGAAGGAAATACGAAATTAGAAATCCTTTGGACGGTAATTCCCGTCATTTTAGTTATGGCGATGTTTTGGTACGGCTGGATCGGCTACCGAGATTTAAAAAATCCTCCTAAAGATGCAATGATCGTTAAAGTTACCGCACAAATGTGGAAATGGACTTTTGAGTATGACAACGGTGTTAAAGCTGATTCCCTTTACGTGCCTGTAAATAGGGCTATTCAGGTGAATCTTCATTCCCTGGATGTTAATCATAGTTTTTTTATCCCGGCTTTCCGCTTTAAACGTGATGTTCTACCAAACAAAAACAATTCAATTTGGTTTCTGCCGGCAAATGTAGGCAAGTTCGACATTGCGTGCGCTGAATACTGCGGATTAAGTCACTCGAAGATGTATTCCAAAGTAATTGTGCTTCCAAAACAAGAATTTGATACGTGGCTGCAGAATGAATTAGCAAAGAAAAATGAAAGATCGAAATAAAAATGAGACAATACCTAATTCACAAAATGTTTGAGGCAGGACCAATAAGATTGAGATGAATGATTGCAAGATTGAATGAAAAACATTAATTAACTCTAAATTAAAGTCATTCATCCATTCAACTTCATTCATCCATTCTGTCAAGTTTTTTTGTTAAACAGATATTCATACAACTTTAAAATTAATTTAATTTCTAACTTAGTAAAGATTGAAAGAAAAACTTCACATATTTCTTGAACTGATTAAGTTCCGTATTACCATTTTTGTGATGATCACAACGGTCTTCGGATACCTTTGTGCTTCAAAAATTATTGGGATAGAATTACTCGGCGCTGCGTTGGGTATATTTCTTCTCGCATCAGGTTCTGCTGCACTTAATCATTTGCAGGAGGCAGTGTTTGATGCACAAATGGAGCGGACAAAAAATCGCCCGATTCCTTCCGGTAGAATATCGAAGAAGAACGTTTTTGCAATTGTGCTTATCTTAGCAATTGCTGGCTCTGTGCTCCTATTTGTTTCATCGGGTTTTATTGGTGTGCTTCTTGGACTTCTTGCTTTACTCTGGTACAATGGAATTTACACACCGCTTAAACGAAAAACATCTTTTGCAATTATTCCCGGTTCGGTCATAGGAGCAATTCCACCCGTTGTTGGCTGGGTTACCGGCGGTGGAAATGTTTTTGATCCGCAAGCTTTGCTGATCGCTTTCTTCTTTTTTATTTGGCAGATACCGCATTTCTGGTTACTGTTACTTGCTTTCGGAAAAGATTATGAAGATGCCGGATACCCGACGCTGAAGAAATATTTTAATGAAAATCAGCTTGCAAGAATAACCTACGTATGGATTTGCGTTACCGGAATCACCGGTTTGCTTATGCCGTTGTTTAGTATTATTGATGTTTCGTTTGCAAGCATTGGTATTTTGATTTTGGTAATCGCATTAATTGTTCGTTCGACAATACTCCTAAAAGACAATGTAGATAAGCTCTCTCTCAGAAAAGTATTTATTGAGATCAACTTGTTTGTTATTGCTTTAATTCTATTTATTTCAATTGAAAAAATTATTCTCTTATAAAGGTAGAGTACATGGATTTTTTGGATAAATTAGTTCTCCCTCAATCGCTAGAACATATTGCCCTGCTGCATTATATGGCGACCATTGTTTTATTTCTCTTTGTGCCATTTCTTAGTTTGGTGTTAGGCGGTTCGATTATTTCTTTCTATTTCAAAAGAAAAGGATTGCGTGAGCCGAACGATCATTTTATCCTTTTCTCAAAGCAAGTTATTGAATATACAACCTTTACTAAAGGCGCCGGAGTTACACTTGGAGTAGTTCCGCTTGTTGCCCTAATATTAATCTACGCTCAGATACTTCATAATTTAAAACTTCTTACTGTCTCTCTTTTTGTTGTTGCGTTAATTTTAATAATTGTAGGTTTAATTTTTATTTATACCTATCGTTATTCATGGGTTTTTAAGTCATTTTTATCCTCCGTAAAGTTTGATGAGAGAGAAAATGAGTTTACAACATTTGCAAATAACGTTGCCAGGGTAAACCGTAAATCAGGTTATTGGGGAATTATCTTTCTTTTACTTGGTTCTTACTTTTTTATCGGGGGAATAAATTTAGCTCTCAATCCATCTGATTGGGATGCTACCGGAATATTATATCTCTTAACTTCCTTTTCTGTTTTCGTAAAATGGCTTCACTTTTTTACTGCAGCTTTATCTTTAACCGGTGCGTTTCTTCTTTTCATTTTTTTCTTTTGGGAAGGCGGAAAAGAGATTGCTGATCAGAAATATAAAGCATTCATAAAGAAAACCGGCTTGGCAATAACCTTATTCTTTGCTTTATTTCAACCCCTCTTGTTATTGATAAACTTAATTGCGCTACCTTCAATCGCACTTTCTTCATCCGTATTTGGGTTTGTTGTAATATCTTTGTTTGCTGTGTTCTGGGTTTTCCATCTTCTCTATGCAATGTTAAAAAATTCAGAATTACGTTATTCGGGAATGGTTTTTCTTCTTCTTGTAGTGGCATCATTAACTTTAATTATTTCCGAGCAAGCTTCGTTTCGTAACGTAACTAAGACGCAGGCGCTCGTCCTTTCTGCTGAATATGCTGTTACACTTAAAGAGCTGAAAGGTGAACCAATGGGCATTACTGCAATTAGCGGAGCTGATATTTTTAATGGACGATGTTCAGCGTGTCATAAATTTGATCAGAAATTAGTTGGACCTCCATACAAAGAAACACTTTCGAAATATAACGGAGATGTTGACAAACTCGCGGCGTTTGTACTTAATCCGACAAAGATTAATCCTGCATATCCGCCAATGCCGAACCAGGGCTTAAAACCTGCTGAAGCAAAAGCGATCGCCAAATACATTTTAGAAGAAGTGAAGAAGTACAAATAGTGCTTCAACACAAAAGCTCGTCTAATATTTGGCGAAGATGATTTTCTCTACGCAAATTATTCAATTTATTTACCCTATTATCACACCAATATTTATTGGGGTGGATAATATTTAATCCTTAGTTTTATTTTGATTGCCAAATAAGTCAAGCCCGAATATTCTGAATGAAGGCGCTTTATATTCCTTCGGCAAATAATCAGGCGGAATCGCCGTTTGATTTCCATCTCTCATCGCACCGTAGTGTGGAGACATGATTTCCACTCCGGCTTCATTGAATTTATCTTGAATTTTTGAATGGAGTTCCGAATAAATTATTGCCATTTTATTTGATTCTTTAGTATAAGCGTTAATCTCGTATGAAACATAAAAATCATCTAAACTGGTTTGGAGCACAAAAGGTTTTGGCTCCTTTAAAATAAATTTTGTTTCAAACGCAGCAGAAATGAGCAGTTCGTGAATTTGTCTCCAGGGGGAGTCATATCCAATTGTCACGGTCGTATTCAAAATCAATCCTACTCCTTTGTCGGAGGAGCTATAATTAACAATGTGTGCACCTAACACCATAGAGTTGGGGATGGTGATATCAACATTTTTGATTGTTCGTATTCTTGTTATGAGCAAAGTTTTTTCCATTATATCGCCCATTGTGTCGGCTATTTTAACCCGGTCGCCAATTTTAAATGGACGCATATAGGTAAGAACTATGCCGGCTACCATATTTGAAATTGCAGAACCTGAGCCGAAGGAAAAAAGAATTCCGAGAAAAACTGATACCCCTTGAAATGCAGGGGAATTTGAACCGGGTAAATAGGGGAATATGACGACTACCTCAAGCGCTATTATCATAAAGCGGACAATTTTGTATGTGGGTACAGCCCAATCTCTATGAAAACCCGGGAATTCAAGAGTCCCTTTATCAATTTCCATAAAGAAAAATTTTACCGCTTTAATTAGATAATTAAAGACAAAAACAATGACTATAATAAAAAATAAATTCGGCAAAAAATTGAGGAAAGTATAAACCACTAATTTTAGAGGCGTTAGTACATATCCTAAGAGCGTATTAGCCCATGTTTTACTAAAAGAAAACAAACTGAACGCGATTGTAATGTAAGAGTAAATAATAATAATAAGCAAACCGAAGCGAACTACTTTTGTTAGTAACTTAAGAAAGTCGACTGTTCGCTCAGCTGAGAGCACCTCAATTGTTTTTATTTTTATTGATCTTATTTTTGTTCCATTCCATGAGTCACACTTCATTGTAAGATATCTTTGGAAGAGAGCTGCTCCTTTTCCTATCGCTATTAAAAGGAAGGTGTAAAAAATTAAAAGAGCTATCCCCTCAATCACCGGCTGGAGGTCCCATTTTCTTGTATACGGCCATAACTGAAGAGTTTTTGTAAGAAAAAGATAAAGTGCAAATAATGAAATGACGAACCGTACCCCTTTACTTAATATTAATAATAGCTTATTGATTATTGAGGATTTAAAAATGACTTTCCCTTTTATCCTGATTGTTTTTAATTCGTCCGAATTAAACATTTTTATCTTTTTGTATACCCAGGGGAAAGTTTTTGTTGAAAACCATAGAAAAATTATGAACAGACTAAAAAATAAAATTGAGTACAGACTATTGTTTATTATCGCTTTCCGGCTGTAGAGCTCTTTTGTGGTTTTTAGTTTTGTTACGATAACCTCACGCAATATTTCAGCTAAACGAATTTCTGTTGTGTCAGCAAATTGAGCGTCAGATTTACTTATCGCCATAATTGATTCATCACCTAACTTAAGAAGAGAATATTCCTCAAGTTTCACCACTTTAATGGAGTCGCAGATTATTCTATCATTTCCAAGTAAACTATTTAATTTAGAACTTATTTCTTCAGCTCTTTTTTCAGTTGAGAAAGTCCCAATTCCGTTATGGATAAAGAATAAAGTATCGGAATCAAGAACTACGGGAAACTTTTCATCGGTTTGGGCGAAGGAGAAATTATGGAAGAATAGGATAGTTAAAATAACTACAATGAATCTGAATGGTTTTAAAGAAATAAAGTTTATCATTTTCCTACTGATTTTTAATTATTTTAATTTAAATTATTTATTGATAATATACAAAAGTAAATATATCTTTAATTTGAATACATCAAGATTTGTTGAGAAAGTATGTCAGTAAATTAGCATACAGACCGGAGTATTTGTGAACATCAATTTTTTGTGAGAACAAGACCGATCCATTCCTCCAACTGCATTTTATCGGAAAGAGAAAGTCCCAGCTTAGTATAACAATCACAAATATCTACCTCATCAGTAGAGAGCAAACCTGAAAGAATAACTTTGCCGCCGACTTTAACCTTCTCTACAATATCTTTTGCAATTAAAAGTAAAACGTCCTTTTGAATATTCGCAAGCAGGATATCAAAATCATGTTCGACTATATTACTGATCTCCGCAAGCCGGAACTCCACTTTCCCTGGCACATGATTCTGGTCAATGTTCTCAACTGCGTTTTCATAGCACCATTCATCGTTATCAATTCCCAATGCGTAATTGGCTCCAAGCATCACGGATGCAATTGCAAGCACTCCTGTACCGGTTCCAACATCGAGTACTTTAGTTTTTTTTTCAATATACATTTCACACAGGGCAAGCATTAACTTTGTCGTTTGATGTTCACCAGTACCAAAGGACATTTTCGGATCAATCGTAATAACAATTTCTCCTTCAGCAGGTGAGTATTCTCTAAAAGAAGGTTTGATGACTATCTTATCGGTAACTTTAATAACCTTAAGATTCTTTTCCCATTCTTCGTTCCAATTCTTCTCTTCAAATTCATTTAGTGAATACTCATACGAATCAATAATTTTGTTTTCTTTTAAATGCTCTAAGAATGTTTTGACCCTTGAATCGATATTATCAAGTTGATCAAAGCTAAGAACAAGTGAATTGTCTAACTCCACAATTCCCAACGGATTTAATTCCCACAGCAATCCGCTTAACACTTCAGCATTAAAAGGATCACTCTCTACGGTCACTTCACAAAATGATTTCATCTTCTCTCCAAAAACATTTGGTTAAGTTAAAATTATTATTTAGATTAGGTCTAAATAATAATAACATTTTTTTGATTGCACATCTAATAGAAAATAATTCATCATCAATTTAAAGGATTCCGTAATGAAAAACATTGTATTCTATACTTTTTTACTTCTCATTCTTTGCACATCAACATTTATCCACGCAGATAGAAGATATTTTGGTCGATCTTACCTGGCAAATACTTTGCCCGCTAAAGCATTTGAATTTGAACTGTGGAATACTGCCCGGATTGGAAAAGCTGATGGCTATTTTTACCGGTTTCAGCCAAGAATGGAATTTGAATATGGCATAACAGATAGACTCACTACCTCGTTCTACATGAATTTTAATAGTCAACAAATTGAAAACGTGATCACCTCCTCGAAAGAATTTGGATTTGACGGCACTGCGATCGAATTTCGTTACCGCTTAACGGAACTAGGCGAATTTTTTGTTGATCCTGCTCTTTATGTTGAATTAACTTATGCTGGTTCTGAAGTTGAATACGAATCAAAAATAATATTATCTAAACGGCTGGGTAATATCATTACGGCATTAAATGTTACCGGTGAAATTGAGAGAGACGTGATCGCAAATAAGCATGAAACCAGCTTTGAACTTACCGGAGGTATTGGATATGATATTAATCCAACATTTGCAGCGGGAATTGAATTTAAAAACCATACTAACTTTAACGACATTTATGGAAAGAAAGCAAATTCTGCTTTGTTCATCGGTCCATCGATTAATTTGTTGACTGATAAATTCTATTTCACTTTTAATTTTTTAACTCAGGTAACCGGCTCGCCTGCAGTTAAATCAGGTTTAGACTTACTCGGTCATGAAAGGTATGAGATTAGAACAATACTCGGGATCGAATTATGAAGTTAGTCTTTGTCTGGCTTCTTTTTTTCGTTGTTTTTGTAGGATGCTCAACTGAAAAATCCATCAAACAGGGAAATGGTATTTTATCCGGGGAACAGTTATACAAAGAAAAATGCGGTGGGTGTCATGCTCTCTACCAACGCGATAAATTTAAAGAGGGAGACTGGGACTCCGTAATTGTACGAATGGAAAAGAAAGCCCGCTTGGACGATAACCAGAGTAAATTAATACGGGAATATCTTGTAGTTCAAAGCGATTCCCTTAAAAATAGAAATTAGTTCCTTCGAATTGTTTTGTGGATTAATTCGTTTGCACTAATTTAAGCGCTATAATTCACTTAATTGAAGGAACTATCGCATGGCATCGGTTGAACAGTTTTTAACACAGATCAGTGATTTTATTTGGAGTTATCCTTTATTAATCCTTCTTTTCGGGACGCATATCTATTTAACATTCCGCCTGAAATTTATTCAGCGTTTTATTGGTAAAGGGATTAAAATTTCGCTCTCAAAAAAGAAAGAAGGAGAGGGCGAAATTAGTCAATTTGGAGCTTTAACCACAGCCTTAGCAGCTACAATTGGAACGGGAAATATTGTCGGAGTCGCCACTGCTGTTGCCGCCGGCGGACCCGGCGCCGTTTTATGGATGTGGCTTACCGGTGTTTTCGGAATTGCAACAAAATATTCCGAGGCGCTTCTCGCGGTCAAATATCGCGTAGTTAATGAGAAAGGGGAGTATTCCGGCGGACCAATGTATGCGCTTGAACGAGGACTAAATATGAAATGGCTGGCGGTGTTATTTGCAGCTTTCACCGCTATCACGGCTTTCGGCATTGGAAGTATGGTACAAGCGAATTCTATCTCAACATTGGTCGAATCATCCTTTCATATTCCTCAATGGCTAACCGGTGTCGTACTCATGGTATTAACAGCATTTGTTATTATCGGTGGAATTAAATCAATTGCAAAAGTTTGTGAAAGATTAGTCCCGTTTATGGCAATATTTTACGTAATTGGATGCGTTACAATTTTGATCATTAATTATGCTTCGGTTCCTCATACAATCAGTGTCATATTTACAAGCGCGTTTTCCGGTCATGCGGTTATTGGAGGATTTGCCGGAGCAACAATCAAAGAAGCTATCCGTTTTGGTATTGCAAGAGGACTGTTTTCAAACGAATCCGGTTTAGGAAGTGCGCCTATAGTGGCTGCTGCGGCTCAAACAAGGAATGCAGTGAGACAGGCTCTGGTCTCGTCAACGGGTACTTTCTGGGATACTGTCGTAGTCTGTGCAATGACAGGAATTGTTGTTGTTAATTCAGGGGAGTGGATGCATGGACTGAACGGTGCTGCTCTCACTCATAAAGCATTTTTAGACATCCCTTACTTGGGATCCATAATTCTCACTTTCGGTTTGATGACTTTTGTGTTTTCCACAATTCTTGGCTGGTCTTATTATGGTGAGAAAGCGGCTGAATACCTTTTCGGCAATAAAATTATTAAACCCTATCGCTGGGCTTGGGTAGTTTCGGTATTGATCGGGTCAGTCTTATCACTCCAAATTGTTTGGACATTTTCAGACATTACGAATGCGCTGATGGCTGTTCCAAATCTTGTGGCGCTTCTCTTATTGAGCAAAGTAATCGTTGAAGAGACGAAGATACATTTGTGGGAAAGTAAATCGAAAGATTTGGATTGATCAAAAAAGAAAAGCCGGCTCAATAATAGAGGTCTGCTTTTTTGATCCGTTCTGCAGGGCGATACTGCGGAATGAGCCTCACTTCGATCAATGACTGTTAGACATAAACGGTAATGAAGTACAAGGATTTTTGGATGAAGACCCGCTGCTTGGCATGAAATTAGGGCTGTAGTAACTCCGATATTTAAAGAAAATTGATAAACTCTCATTAATAATTTTTTAAGAGCTTAAGACAAATCAATTTTTTTTACAAATTTTTAAGTACCTCACAAAATTCACTAACGAAACACCTTCTCTTCCCAAAATTACGGTTGATAAGTTTTCTTTAGATTAGTCAGTGGCTGTCACAGAGTCATTTATGATAATTCATTATATTTAGACAACAAATTAATTAATTTATCTATATCTGACTGTTGGAAACTGAGAATGCCTTTAATAAAACCAAAACTATTTACCACTCTAAAAAATTATAATAAAGATCAGTTTATTGCAGATGCGACAGCCGGTGTAATCGTCGGTATTGTTGCTCTTCCGTTAGCCATTGCATTTGCTATTGCGAGCGGAGTTACCCCTGAGAAAGGAATTATTACTGCGATCATCGCCGGATTTATTGTTTCGGTATTTGGCGGCAGCCGTGTACAGATAGGTGGACCAACCGGCGCATTTATTATTATTGTTTACGGGATTGTCCAAACTTATGGAACGGCAGGGCTTACAATCGCCACAATTATGGCGGGAATTATCTTAGTGATCATGGGGATATTTAAATTTGGTTCCGCAATTAAGTTTATTCCGTACCCGGTTGTTGTTGGCTTTACAAGCGGTATCGCCCTCTTAATTTTTTCCACACAGATAAAAGATTTTTTCGGTCTAACTATCGCAAAAGTTCCGTCAGAATTTCACGAGAAATGGATCACCTACTTTCATACTTTTTCTACTCTCAACTATTATTCATTTGGAATTGCTGCACTTGCTTTGTTGATAATGATCTTCTGGTCGAAAGTTACCCATCGAATCCCTGGATCGCTCGTTGCATTAATTGTTACAACGCTTATCGTTCTCTATTTCAAATTCCCGGTGGATACAATTGGAAGCAGATTTGGAGAGATCCCATCAAACCTTCCCGGACCCAAGTTTTTTGATTTCAACTTAGATATGATAAAACATCTCATTGCTCCGGCAACTACTATTGCCATTCTTGCCGCGATAGAATCCCTCCTCTCCGCGGTGGTTGCCGACGGTATGATCGGCGGAAAACATAGGAGCAATATGGAATTGATTGCCCAAGGGCTCGCTAATATTATTACTCCAATATTTGGCGGAATACCGGCTACAGGCGCCATTGCACGCACCGCTACCAACATCAAAAACGGGGGAAGAACCCCGGTTGCGGGTATTATTCACGCAATCACCTTGTTGCTCATTATGTTGTTCTTCGGAAGCTGGGCAAAATTAATTCCAATGGCTACGCTTTCCGCAATCCTTATTATCGTTGCATATAATATGAGTGAATGGCATTCATTTAAAGCTCTGTTGAAAAGTCCGCGCAGCGATGTTATAGTATTATTAACTACGTTTTTCCTAACAGTGGTATTTGATCTATCACTTGCCATAGAAATCGGAATGATTTTGGCAGTCTTCCTCTTCATGAAGAGAATGGCGGAAGTAACTAATGTAGGAATGATTACTCGAGAATTAGAAGATGAAGAAGAAAAACCTGATGATAATGCAATAGATAAAAAACAAATTCCGAAGGATGTTGAAGTCTTTGAAATCAATGGACCATTTTTCTTCGGAGCCGCATCTAAATTTAAGGATCAGATGAGGACCCTTGAAGAACCACCGAAAGTAAGAATCATCCGTATGAGAAATGTACCGGCTATTGATGCGACGGGACTTCAAACTATTAAAAACTTTTATAATGATTCCCAAAAAGAAGGAATAAAAACAATTCTTTCAGGCGTTCATACACAGCCGTTATATGCAATGACACAAGCAGGGTTGTTTGATCTCTTCGGCGAAGAAAATATCCACGGCAATATTGACGATGCTTTGGATCGGGCGCGCGAAATACTTGGTTTGGAAAAGTTAGGAAGACCTGTGAATTTTGTTCCTACTGTTAAACGGGAGATGAAAAATTAATTGTTTAGAGAAATCTATTATCAGTCATTAATTTCAAGGAATTAGTTTTGGATCTTACAGTAAAAGATATTTCAGTTCTCTTATTTATGCCTGAAAAGGAAGTGCAAGGATTAATTAAGAAAAAAGAAATCCCATTTCAGATGATTAACGATAAGCTGCTTTTTAATAAACAGCAGATAATTGAATGGGCGCTTAGCCGCAATACACCCATAAATATTTCCGATCACAAGAAGATGAGTGAGTATCATATTGAAAGTCTGAACGCGGTACTCGATCACAAATCTTTTTATTATGAGTGCGACTTTTCGGAACACTCTTATATCGAGCAAATGGTCAGCCTGCTTGATCTTGAAAAAAATGTTGACAAAGGAATCATCGTTCAATTGCTGAAGAATCGTGAGGAGTTAATGAGTACGGCAATTGGGAACGGGATTAGTCTTCCACATCCGCGCATTCCTCTTATGGTTGGAAGGAATAAACCGCTAATAACTATATTCTTCCCGAAAGTTCCGCTCGATTTAAAATCACTTGACGGGAAACCGGTGCACACGATCATTCTCATGATTTCACAGACAATAAAACAACATTTGAGTCTGCTCGCACATTTAAGTTTTCTACTTTCAAAAGAGACGTTCCGGTTTGCTTTAGAGAATCGGCTTCACTACAAAGAGATTCTTGATATCATTACTCATATTGAAAGTGCGAGAAGTGATTGACATTATGGATTTACTTTTTTACGCATTAACAATTCAAATTTTTTCAATAATAGCTATTGCCATTCTGCAGGATAACCGCAAAGCTTCAATAGCTGCTCATCTGCTGCTCATTACCGGGTTAATATTGGGATTTGCTGTTTCGTTTTCCACACTCGTCTTTTCAAATTTATCCTCGCAGTCGTTTAGTGCATTCGGAATACCAAATGAATTATTCAGATTCGACGCTTTGGGTTTATTTTTCTTATGTATCGTTCAATTGGTTGCAATCCCAACTACTATTTACAGTTATTCCTATCTCAAACATTATCTTGATGAAGGAAAATCAATAAGGAGCAATCTCGTTTTTTATGCGATTCTGTTAATCTCCACGCAGATGGTAGTGATTGCAAACCACGCGGTCTTATTTTTGGTTTGTTGGGAAATGATGAGCACTTCAGCTTATCTCGGAATGGTTTTCGAAAAAGAAAAAAGAGAGGTTCAAAAAGGCGCTTTTTACTATTTGGTGATCTCGCACGTAGTAGTTTTTCTTCTTTACATCTTTTTCTTTTTACTGCATCATCAAACAAACAGTTGGCTCTTTAGCGATTTTCATATTTCACCAGAGTCGGGAAATTTGTTTATCGCCCTTTATATTTTATCATTAATTGCATTTGGTATGAAAGCCGGATTTATGCCGTTTCACTTTTGGCTTCCGCGGGCGCATCCAATTGCACCAACAGTATTCAGCGCATTTCTTTCAGGTATAATTATTAAGTCAGGCATTTACGGAATTTTAAGAACGTTCCAATTCCTGAATCCTACTCCGGAGTGGCTTGGCTGGCTTGTGCTTGTGGTAAGTATGATAAGTGCAATATTCGGTGTATGGTATGCGCTGGCTCAGCACGATATTAAAAAACTCTTGGCATATCATTCGGTTGAAAACATCGGGATCATTGGAATTGGAATTGGAATTGGTTTTATTGGTTCGGCGTATCAATCAATTCCTATTCAAATGCTTGGATTTGGAGGGGCGCTGCTACATACGCTTAATCACGCGATATTTAAAAGTTTATTATTCATTGGCAGCGGAGTAATTTATAAGAACCTTGGAACGCGAAACATAGAATTAATGGGAGGAATTGTTCATCGCGGAAAATATTTTGTGATGCTCTTTCTTATCGGTTCAATTGCAATCAGCGGGATTCCTCCTTTTAATGGATTTATCTCAGAGTTCATTATTTACAATGGATTTTTCACAACCGCGAAAGAGTTGAAAAATTATTATCCTCTCTTGATGCTGATTTCAGCGGTTGGTTTGGCATTTGTTGGCGGGTTGGCAGTCGCTTGCTTCACAAAAATTAATTCAATTATGTTTCTCGGCAGCGAACGGAAAGAGGTGAAGCATTTTCACGTTTCGATTTATGAGTATCTCTCCCTTGGAATATTTGCTTTACTCTGTGTTGTCATTGGTTTTTATCCTCAACCGTTTATAGGAATTGTGAATAAAGTTTTAAATCATGGATTCGTTCCCGGTAATTCTGCATCGGAATTATTAAAGATAAATTGGTTTTTCATTAGCTTGATATTTATGACAGTTTTGAGTGGAGTTCTTTTGTTCTACTTTTGGAAGAGCATTGTTCAAAAAAAATATGGCAGTAGAGTTTCTGCTGCATGGGGATGCGGTTATGGAGGACTTACACCAAGGATGCAATATACAGCTTCGTCCTATGCTGATGAGTTGAATGAAATATCTCAAACCGTTTTAGTCTATCATAAAAAGATGAAAGTACCAGAAGGGGTATTTCCAATTGAAGGTGCATTTGAAAGTCATTCGGATGATTTGGTTGACAGTAAAATCCTTCTACCGATATTTAGAAATATCAGTTCGCTGATATGCCGTATAAACTTTTTAAGTTATACCGATATCCGTTATTACATTGCGTTCATTTTAATTATAATATCCATTTATAGTCTGATAGCATTTTTATGGAATTAATTTCATTACTCAAAGGGATTATTTCCTTATTAGTAATTTTAATATTGTCTCCACTGTTTGTCGGGTTAGTAAACAAACTAAAAGCAATATTCACCGGAAGGATTGGTGCACCACTCTTACAACCATACTACGACTTGAAGAGACTTTTCCGTAAAGAAACTATTAACTCGACCAACTCATCCTTCATAAGTGTTGTTTCACCTGTAATCAATTTGGTCACTGTGGTTGTTGCTGCTGCAATGCTTCCGATCGGATTTGCAAGACCTATCATAAGTTTCGAAGGCGACATTATTTTGTTCGCTTATATGTTGGGATTGGCAAGATTCTTTCAAATACTTGCAGCGATGGATATCGGGAGTTCTTTTGAAGGAATGGGTGCTGCACGCGAGGCTACCTTTGCCGTCTTCGCCGAACCGATCTTTTTTTTCACAATTGGCAGTATAGCATTTATCAACGGACTGACCTCCATTTATGATATTTATCATTCCATCAGGTTGGACAACGTATCGTACCTTGTTTTTATAATTGTCTGTTCAATATCGGTTTTTTTCCTTGCTATTACAGAATGTTCCCGTATGCCGGTTGATGATCCAAACACACATTTGGAACTTACGATGATTCACGAAGTGATGATACTGGACAATTCCGGGATTGATTTGTTCCTTTATCAGTATTCGAGTTATCTCAAATTATTTATTTATGCGATCCTTGAAACTTCTTTCTTTTATCCATTCGGGGTTCGGAGTTATACTGTTGGTGTTGTGATATTTGTTGTGGTAATTACAATTTTATCAATTGCTTTATCAATCTCCGAAACAATTACCTCACGTTTTAAGATGAAGAATATTCCGCAATATCTTTTATTTGCAACTGCAATCGGAATATTAAATTTATTGATTTATACGTTCACTAAATAATACTAAATTATGCAAAACGTTCTCAGCATTCTCTTTTGTTTATCACTCTTTTATCTTTCGGTTACCTCGAGGGTTAAAGCCTATGTTACCATTTTGCGTTTTCAGGGGTTATTGCTTACCGTATTACTTGTCTTCCCGTTTATTCATCACTTTTCAATTTTTGCGCTCATATTGCCGGCTACACTGTTTATCGTTAAAGTTATAGTCATTCCAAGATACATCAATAAAATAATTCTTGATCTTGATATTAAAAGAGTGATAGAACCGACTATCCAGCCATTTACATTTTTACTGCTTGTGATTTTTTCGATGGTAGTAGTATTTGTTGCCTCAAATATTCTTTCGAAGAGTGCAGATATTGAAACCATCCCTTTTGCAAGTGGGTTCACGGCAATAGTCGTTGGAATATTTGTCATTATTTTCAGAAAGAAACTGATTATACACGTTGCCGGATTTTTAGTTTTGGAAAATGGAATATTTTTATTTGGAACGGCGGTGGCTTCCGAACTTCCGATGATGATTGAGCTCGGTACCCTACTTGATATTTTTGTAGTTGTTTTTCTAATGGGAATAGCCATTAACAAGATCAGTTCAACCTTAGCGGGTTTTGATGTGACGGTTTTAGGGAGGCTTAAAGACTGATGTTTGAATTTTCTATTCTCATATTTATCCCCCTATTATCTGCGGTTGTCTGCTATTTCATCACAAATATTCGGCTGCAATTTTCAGTAACATTATTTGTAAGTGCGCTTCATCTTATTTTTTCTCTTATGATATTTATCGGTTGGTATCAACCGGAGTTGCCTTTTTATTTTAGTACGGATTCATTGAGTAAATTATTTTTACCCGTACTATCGAATGTCTACTTTTGGGTTGTTTTAGTTTCTTTTTCATACTTGAAGAAACAAACTACGGCAAATTCGGAAGAAGGGAAGAAATATTATTTCTTACTTCTTAACTTTTATCTCTTCGCAAACACCGCAGCAATTCTTAGTAATCATTTTGGCATGTATTGGGTTGCTGTAGAAGGGACAACGTTAAGCGTGGCTCCTCTAATCTACTACTACCGCAATGAAGAAGCGCTTGAAGCAATGTGGAAATATCTTTTCCTTGTTTCGATCGGGATCGCATTTGCATTTATCGGAATTTTATTTCTGACCTTATCTGCTAATGGAACACTCTTAGAAGGGAAGCAATTGTTCTTTCCCGAATTTGTGAAACATGCTTCGGAATTAAATCCGGTTTGGTTGAAGGCAAGTTTCATATTTATTTTTGTCGGCTTAAGTACAAAAATAGGGATTGCACCTATGCATTCTGCTGATGTTGACGCAACAAGTAATTCTCCAAGTCCAATAGCAGCGTTAATGTCGGGTTCCTTACGTGTTACGGCATTACTTGGTGTGATGAGAATATTTCAAATAGTTCAACCGACATCAACTTACCAATTTGCAAAAACAATTTTAATCATTGGTGGATTGCTCTCTCTTTTTGTCGCTTTCGTTTTTATGTTCAAAGTGAATAATTACAAACGGATGCTTGCCTATTCCAGTATCGAACATCTTGGTATCATCACTTTAGGAATCGGGATCGGCGGGCTGGCATTCGTCGGCGCGATGTATCACGTCATTTATAACTCCCTTAATAAAATAGTTCTATTTTTTACAGCAGGGAATATTCACCGGAAATATAAAACGAGAGAAGTTGAAGGGGTAAGTTCAGTCTTGAATATACTGCCCTGGAGCGGTTGGCTGATTATGATTTCTTTTCTCTCGATATCAGCAATTCCGCCGTTTGGAATATTCTTTAGTGAATTGATGATCTTTGAAGGGATACTTTTCTCCAATAAACCGTGGATATTAGCTGTAACGATGTTTCTTTTACTTTTCATTTTTATAAATATGGGGAAGACATTATTCCAAATGTTGTACAAAAAAAATGAGGGTGAGATTATTTTGATAAAAAAAGAACGATTCGAGATTATCCACTTCGCAACAATTGTACTGCTCATGTTATTGATTGCCATTGCAGTTATATCGCCGAACATTTTGCATGATAACATTGTAAACATTTCAAAAGATTTTGGTATTAAGTTATGATTTCTTTGCAAGTTCAAAATAACCAATCATTTCGTTTGGATGAGATCCCATTTTTAGATAAGCATAAATTTACGGATTCTGTTGCAGAAGGATTGACAAATGGATATAGAATGATTGGACTATTTCCGCTACATAAAAATATGCCGCATAAAATTATTTCAGCGCTGGTTGATTCAGATGCAGCTTCACTACATCTAATCGGGGGAGAATTTCAAAAAGATAAGTTGGAGTTCGAAAGTTTAGCTAATCAATTTCCACAGACAAATTATTTTGAATGTGAACTTGCTGAAAATTATGGATTCATCCCGATTAATCATCCCTGGATTCGCCCGGTAAGAAAACAAAGCACCGTGCTTGGTAATAAACCCTATCAGTTTTATAAACTTGAAGGGGCTGAAGTACACGAAGTTGCGGTTGGTCCTATTCACGCCGGAATTATTGAACCGGGACACTTCAGGTTTCAATGTCACGGCGAATTAGTGTATCATCTCGAAATAAATTTGGGTTACCAACATCGCGGGATCGAATCGCTTATACTGGATGCAAGTACAAATCAGAGAGTAATACTTTCTGAGTCAATTGCCGGTGATACGGTTGTTGGTCATACATTTGCACATTGCAGTACAATTGAAAGTCTGGCAGGCACACAAATTAGTTTGCGTGCTCAAGTGATTCGTTCTATCGTTGAAGAACTTGAAAGAATTGCGATGCATCTGAGCGGACTTGGCGGAGTCGCAAATGATATCGGACTTGCCATTGTTGCTTCATCTTACGGTAGATTACGAACGCTTGCAATTAATAGCCTGGCGGAAATTTCCGGATCACGATTTGGTCGTGGTTTATTTGTTTACGGCGGTGTGAGATATGATTTTAACGATGAGAACATTAGACAAATAACTAACAAGTTGGAAGTCGTGAAAAACGATAGTGCAGTAATAAATAATTTTTTATTTTCTTCGACCGGAGCGTTGACGAGGTTTGAGCACACAGGGACAGTTTCAAAAGACTTTGCTCAACAAATTGGTCTAGTTGGAGTTGTTGCGCGCTCATCCGGTATTGAATCCGACACACGAATTCATTTCCCATATGGAGCGTATCGTTACTTCCCGGTTTCACTTATAACTTTACCTTCCGGAGACGTTTTTGCACGCGCCCGTCTTCGCGCTTTAGAAATTGATGAATCACTCAGATTTATTTTTGAACAATTAGAAAATCTTCCGGGTGGTGAAATTAAAATTAACGTCGGCAGTATCGCTCCCTGTTCAGGAGTAATTTCTATTGTTGAAGGATGGCGCGGCGAAATTGTGCATACTGCGATAACTGATGAAGTCGGGAATATTGTTCAGTATAAAATAAAAGATCCGTCATTCAATAATTGGTACGGAATGAATTTAGCGTTGCGGGAAACTGCAATCTCGGATTTCCCGGTGATTAATAAAAGTTTTGATTTGTCTTATGCCGGTCACGATTTATAGAAAATATTGTAACACAGATAGTTAATCTCAGTTACTAAAACTAATGCCATTATGATAGATGCAATAAAACTTAGAATACTTCAAGGCGATCCTATAATCCACGATGTTAGGAATGTATCGCTGCCAAAACTTTTTCGCGGATTGCCGACAATTGAGAGGGTAGCTTGTCCGGATGATTGTAAGAAATGTGTAGAAGCCTGCCCGACCAATGCGATTAAACTAAATCCGGTGAGCATTGATTTGGGATTGTGCGTCTTCTGTCCTTTGTGCGAAGAGGCTTGTCCTGAAAAAATTATTCACTTTACAAACGATTATCACATTGCTGCTGAGAGTAGAGAAAAATTAATTGTAACAAAAGAAACAAAAACCATCTCGGCTGAAAAAGCATCAAAGGAAATCAAAAACTATTTTGGGAGATCCTTAAAACTGAGACAAATATCTGCCGGAGGCTGCAACGGTTGTGAACTTGAACTGAATGCACTGAGTAATGTGAACTTTGATATGGGACGTTATGGAATTGAATTTGTTGCCTCTCCCCGACATGCAGATGGGGTTGTCATCACAGGACCACTCACTCGAAATATGACAAAAGCGATTGAGATTTGCTATGAAGCCGTACCGAAACCCAAAATAATTGTTCTTGTGGGTACTTGTTCCATTTCCGGAGGTATCTTTCAGAACTCGAAAGAGATACAAAGAAATTTTCTCGAAGAAAATAAAATTGACCTCTTTATTCCCGGATGCCCGCCGCATCCACTTACATTCATTAACGGTTTGCTGGATTGGTTAGATAGAAAATGAAAATAATTTGAGATCAATTATAATAGGTAATAGGGGGCTGGCAAGAGGTGAATTTCTTAATAATGCTCTTTGAATTTTGTAAGGGTAAATGTATTTTTCAATAAAGCTATTACTTGTTTATACGCGCCCATAGCTCAACTGGATAGAGCATTTGACTTCGGATCAAAAGGTTTGGGGTTCGAATCCCTATGGGCGTACAAGGAAAAGCTCGTTACTTTTACAGGTGACGGGCTTTTTTAGTTCTCAGGTATGGGTAATAACTACGAGTTGAAAATTCTCCCCACTTTCTGGAAGGGAAAAAACAATGGGCGATTAGGCTCTTAGGGAACCTTTTGTAATTACATGTTAACGATAATTACATCTCGAATAATGAACAAGCCCGCCAGAGGCGGGCGAAGTAAAGCTATTTATATTTCAACTTCATTATTCGAAATTTCTTGTTCGATATTCATTATTAAATTTTCCCTATAGTTTTTTTTCAAATGGAAATCCGTAGTGCCTTATGAGTCAAATTCGTCTAATATTTGGCGGAATATAATTTGTAGAATTGAATATCTAACAATGGACAAGAAATAATGATTGATGAAGTATTTGCCCTTTGATATTCTGCATTTCTTGTTAGACATTCATTGTTCAATTTAGTTCTGGCTTATCCGGGTTAGGTATTTAAATGGAATGTTTAACGAAGCGTCGTAAGTCGAACTAAGCAGAAGGTAAGGTAAGAGCAAATGATGAAATCATTTGCCGCCTACTCATTATTTGCGGAAGGGGTGGGATTCGAACCCACGGTACCCTTGCGGGTACACTACCTTTCCAGGGTAGCCAGTTCAACCACTCCTGCACCCGTCCGAAAATTTATTTTTACGGTGCAAATATAATTGTATTTGTCATTCTTTCCCAATATTTCTTAACGTTTCACCACATTCACGTTGAAATAATTTCTCTATCCATCAGAAAAGTTTTAAATTGGAGTTTAGAATTAGGATAAAAGTAAAATGGATAGAGCGATATTGGAGAAATCAATTTTAGCCCTCTTCTCAGCCTTGTTGGGAGCAGGATTAATATTTTTTATTAAATTAGATCATAAGAAACTTTGTAGTCTCATCTCGGTATCCGCCGGCGCGCTTTTGGGGGCTGCTGTCGTTGGAATATTGCCGGAGGCATCAATAAACCTTTCGTCGTTTCAATTAATGATTTCAACTTTCTCCGGTTATTTGCTGTTTTGGGTGATCAGTAAGTACTATTTTCATGTTTGTCCGGCTTGTTCAGCCTCTCATTTTGATGAACAGACGACAAAAAGATTTTCCGAAATAGTTCTTCTGCTTTTTACTGCTTTGTCTTTCCATTCCTTTTTGGATGGAATAGCGCTATCCACCGGTGGAATTACAGCGCAAGGGAAAGCGAATTCAATTCTTATTGCAGTACTCGCTCATAAATTCCCGGAAGGATTGGCGCTGGCTTCTTTGATGGTTGGAGCGAACTATGCAAAGAGCAAAATAATCAAATATGTTTTTTTAGTTGAATCAGCAACGGTACTTGGAGCGCTTGTCGGGGATATATTCCTCGCAAAATATTTTAATTTGTATTGGCTGGCATTTGTTGAAGCCCATATCGCAGGAGGTTTTGTGTACTTATCCTTCCATGCGGTTTTCGGTGAATTATTGAAGAATCACAAAGCATTGGTTATCATTTCATTCATCACCGGTTTATTGGTTATCTTTGGAGTGAGCTTAGTATAATTAGGAATTGAGAATTACGAATTAGGAATTATAAACTCTTTTAGATTACGGAGAGATGGCAGAGCGGTTGAATGCGGCAGTCTCGAAAACTGTTATACTGGGTAACCGGTATCGAGAGTTCGAATCTCTCTCTCTCCGCACTAAATCCTTTAAACATTAATTGTTTAAAGGATTTTTAGTTTTAAATTGTTCATCATCATTTAACTATTTTTAGAGTAAGTATGAATCTCTTCAATCTTAACAAACCAATCATCGGGATGATTCATGTGGATGCATTACCCGGAACTCCAAAGTACAACGGGAGTGTAAAACCCATAATCGAAAAAGCGAAATCGGAAGCGCTGATTTATCAATCGCTGGGTGTACCGGTGTTGATGATCGAGAATATGCATGACGTACCATATTTAAACCGGAATGTCGGTCCCGAAATAACTACGTTAATGAGCATAATTCTATACGAAATTAAACGAACTATTAACCTGCCGCTCGGCATCCAAATACTGGCGGGAGCAAACAAAGAGGCGATCGCATCTGCACATTCTGCCGATGCTGATTTTATCCGCGCGGAAGGATTTGTATTTGCGCACGTTGCCGATGAAGGAATGTTTAATTCCGACGCGGGAGAGTTGCTGCGTTATAGAAAAGAGATCGGTGCAGAAAATATTTTAGTTTTTACCGACATAAAGAAAAAACATAGTTCACATTCGATAACCGCAGATATTGATATTGTTGAGACTGCCAAGGCAGCGGAATTCTTTTTGAGTGACGGCGTTATTATTACCGGAAGCAGTACGGGAAGCGAACCTTCGTTAACAGAAATCAGATCGGTAAAGAGTAAGGTAGGATTGCCGGTGCTTGCAGGTTCGGGAATTACTGCCGAAAATATTAGTACATATCTTGCATATTGCGATGCTTTCATCATCGGTTCATATTTTAAGCAGGAAGGGAAGTGGTTTAATCCGATTGATCCGGAGAAAGTGAAAATATTGTTGAGTAAAACCAAATAACGCATTGTGCCTTTTTTGCCGCTGAGGCAAGGAAGACACAAAGAATCACCAAGAAATATTTTAATATTGTGTAGAACATTTTTTACCAGAACTATTTGTTTTAACAGATGAACCCAAAATTACTTTTAATTTTATTATTTGCCGGAACTTCAATTCTTCTTCCGCAAGAAAAGCAGTTTGATGTAGACGGAATAAAGAATGCAGCGGTTACTCCTGCCGGTATTGTTTTTACCGATTTGAAAAATTCAGCGCTTTATCTTGAAAAGAATAGTGAACCGGTTTTCTTAACTTCTTCTCCCGGAAGCGGACTTTATTATTCTCTTTCCACTGATAAACAAACTATCGGGTACAAACAGATTGACCAAAACGGAAATCAAATTCCTTCTTTAATTGATCTTACGACTAAGAAGATCACCCCTTTGCACTCAGCAGTAAAATTAGCAGGACAAGTTAGTTTTGCTAAGGAAGGTACGACTGCTTTTACAATTGATAATGAATTGATTATTCGAAAGAACGTTTCTGAAATGAAATATGATTTGGGAACGTATGCCAATATGGCCCCAATCTCTCCCGATGCCCGATATGCTGCATACAATGATAACAATGATCAGTTATATTTGTTGGATTTACAAAGTAGCGAAAAGCGAAAGATCACCAATGGTGGTGGAGGATACTTCAATCCAATATGGTCGCCGAACGGAAAGAAATTATTATACTCCAGTTTAGGCGCAACATTGAAAGTATATGACTTAGCGAATGACTCAACATATAAAATAACCGAAGAAGCATATTCACCGGCGTGGTCGAATGATTCCCGGTGGATCATTTTCTATAAAAAAGAAATAAAGAATTTAGAACTGCTCAACAGTGATCTTTATCTATCATCGTTTGATGGGACAAAACAAACACGACTAACATTTACAAAAGATCAGTTTGAGTGTGATCCTTCTTTCGGATTAACTGACGATGAAGTAATTTATTCTAAGTTTGAAAAGGGAACAATTGTTAAGGCGGTTCTTTCTCTTCAAGATCATTCGTTAAAAGTTAAATCAGAATTGAACTTGAAAGTTAAACCGATCGAAATCCCATCGCCTAATCTTTACAAAAAGACGCTGGATGTTGACACCCTTGATATTCCCTACATCAATCAGGTTTTCGATACTCCTGATTATTACAACGGAAGCGCCGCGTGCGGACCAACATCAGCAATGATGATCGTAGCATTTTATAAAATATTACCGGTGTGGAATATTACTTGTTCCTGGCCCTCAAGTCACAATAGTCCTTACGGAAAATATATTTGCGAACCTTACCGCTTTAGACTAACGAATTATGTACTAACAGCGAACGATCCGAATGATAGACCTTCGCAAGGAGCTTACGGATATATGTGGTCGGGTACAAGTCCCTATTCAAGCATGGCAAGTTTTTATATTAAACATGGAATCGCAGCAACACGAGCAGATGAACCTTCATATCAAACGGCATTGGATGAGGTGAATACCGGAAGACCATACACAATCTGCAACGGATTAACAACTGCCGGGCATATAATTGTTGCGCACGGAACAGCCACGCAATCGCACACGCTTATCTTTAATGATCCCTACGGCGATAAAAACATTCCCGGTTACCCGAATTACTTTGGGAAGAACGCTAAGTATGATTGGCCCGGATACAATAACGGTTACAAGAATTTGAATACGGTCTATTGGAGTGTTTCTACAAATTATACAAAACCGGAAACATCGGACACGCTGATTGATGATCTCGATTTTGCGAACGGCTTTTACATGAACAACAAAGCGCCGGTTACGATGAACTCATGGAAGGATATGAACCAGGGGTATAACGGACATTTCTGGTATTCACTTACTACTTTAAAGCCGATGGATAGTTGTTACGCTACATGGACGCCGAATATTCCACAAACCGGATATTATGAAGTGTCCATATACATTGCTTACAGTCAGGCGGAAGCAGCTAAGTACAAAATTTATTCTCTTAAGGGATTGGATACCCTTGTAATTAACCAGAAGGAAATTAAAGATGCATGGGTCTCGCTCGGCAAATATCAATTTGAAAAAGGGAACAGCGGGTATGTACATCTTGGCGATGCAAGCAGTATTGCAGGAGAGGCGATTGTATTCGATGCGGTGAAATGGAGTTATGTTGATTCAATTGAAACTGCAATTGATGAGCAGGATATTTCTAATCCGAAAGAGTTTAGACTTGAGCAGAATTATCCGAATCCGTTTAATCCGGTAACAGTAATCAGTTGGCAGTTGGCAGCAGGGAGTAACGTAACATTAAAAATATATGATGTATTGGGAAATGAAGTTGCTGCACTTGTGAATGAGTTTCAGAAGGCGGGAGAACATTCCATCACCTTTAGTGCTTCGCAGTTAGCGTCCGGTATTTATATCTACCGGATAAACGCGGGTGGTTTTTCTGCATCGCGAAAGCTGATACTATTAAGGTAGAAAACTGAAAGTAACCTTCAAGGTTATAGTATTTGGGAATGTAAGCAACCTTGAAGGTTTAAGTGAAATATTTTATAGGTCGATATTCTGAACCAACATCAATTATACTTTGGTCGAAAGGGAGTTTCGACGTATAATAACCGTCTAATAAATTTTTGTTGTTAGCGCAAAATAATTCTTGCGTAGTGTATAATTCATGTTTAATTTTACAACGGTTACGGTTGAATATATTAGCCGTAACAAATTGTTCTTTGAATAGTTGAATCTTTCCCGGTTGTTTTATTTAGATAATTGAAATTGTTGTGTTTTTTCGTTGTATACCTTTTGGCAGAATCTTTAGGTGTGGAAAAAGCCTGATGGGGCATTCTATTCTCTTACAACATTGGAGGCGCTAAGCTTATCTTTTGTTATATCGTTTTGCTTAAAGGGAAGATTTCTTCTATGATGGTTGATGGAGTATGTTTGATGGATTATGGTTGATGGATTATGGTTGATGGTTGATGGTTGAGGTAATACTATTATTCGTTCAGCATACAAAATACATTTACCGGTTTAATTGTGTGTTTGATTGACCAAATGGTTTAATCAGATGCTTCAATTTTGTTCACTTCTTAAAGTCACATTTCTATAAAAATATTCCCGTTATTAATTGCAGATAAATTGGTCGCTTGTCATCAGTCAGGTGTCAATGATCAATATAAGTCACCGACTGTTATTGTAAAGTAAGTTAGGCAGAAGGATTTCTCATTTTTATCGAATGACTTTCTGTGCAAATAAAAGTACTCCGTAGATGCGGCAAAAGACTTTCCGTACTGAAAAATGTATTGCTCAGACAAACCGATGGACTTTCTGTAAGGAGTAAAGTACTCCGAAGTAACAGTAAAGGACTTTCTGTACACAGAAAAGTGCTGCTCAGGTGCAAAAATGGGTTTTCCGGGTTCGGGAAAGTGGATTTAAGTAACGAAAATAGCTATTCTTTGAGCAGTAATGTGCGAAAAGGATCAAATAACGAACTATTTTCTGTTTGGGACTACAACTTTTGGGGTTGGGATTATGAATTAGGTTCAGCCAAAGGTTGACTGGTATGATTAAGATTAGGATTGAAATAAGATGGGAGAATTGGATCAATTTATTATAGCTAAGTAGATTGCATTATCAACAAATAGCGAGGTGATACTATGTCCGATGATCAAAATGGTGTTCATGTTTCAAGAACGGTGTTATTCAAAGTGGCTGATAAAACACATGAAACAACGAAGGGGCTTGAGAAATTAGCGCTTTCGGGGTTAACTACGGATTACTACGCCGCTTTTGCAGCTAATATTCTGCTTGCGAAAAACTTTAAGACTTCTGATGAGGTTAAAAAAGCAAACGCAAAGAAACTTTCCGAAGTGAAGAAAAAGTGTGAGGAATGTTTCAATTGGGTTAAGAAACTTCAATTCTACATAAAGAGAGCTTTTAATGAAGGCTCACCCCAATGGAACGAATTACCCGAAAAAATTTCCGAAGCTAAAAAAGATGAAGCGGAGATGTCAAACCTTCTTCCCGCAACTTTTACTCTTACCGATAAATACGCCGTAGAGTTAAAAGCTAAAGGAATGCCGACGGATTATAAACTTACCGGTGAAACGCTTAAAGGTGAACTTGAAACCATTACAAAAGAGCATGGTAAGATGGTTGAGCAGAGCAAAACCTACACGGTACAGCGGAAACTAGCGCATAGAAAAGTCTATGATACCGTTAACGAAATAAATGAACTCGGCAGGCAGGAATACCAGGACGACCCGGTAACGCTGAAGCTGTTCAAGTCCCAATGGCCGCAAGCCAAAGATAAGGAAAACGGAACGGATAGTCCGCCGGTTGTGCAGTAAAAAGTAGAAAATTCAAAGGACGTCAATGGTCAAGAGTCATTTGTCATTGATGATTAGTCATTGGTCTTAAACTGATTACTGATAACTGAATACTAAAAGGGGTGATGGACTGGATGAGGGCGGTTCATCATCCTGATTTATTTGGAAGCATAAACATGGAATACATGGAAGTAACTGCACATAGATTATATTCTTTAATTAACTAAAGGATGCATAAAAAGTAATGGATGTTTTTTAGAAATAAATAAAGGTAAAAAAATGAATTTTCTTCATTATGATTTGAATTTATCAACTAATGATATTGTTGAGGTTACTCTAGATAAACAAGCAAATGTACGTTTGTTAGATGATAGTAATTTTTCCAAATATAAATCGGGAAGTCAACATACTTATTACGGTGGTCTTTCTAAAACAAGTCCCGTCAGAATTTCAGCTCCACATTCTGGTCATTGGCATTTAGTCGTTGATTTAGGTGGATATCCTGGAACTGTGAGAGCTTCAGTCAGAACTCTCGGAGGTGGCAAATGAGTGAAAATCAATACTCTACAAATGAATCCCAATTTCTTCCTGAAATTAGAAAAGGTAGAGTAAAAACTCTTACTATTCACGAAGTATCAGAGACAGAACTAAATGTTCTAGCTCAAGGTTCTCCCAACTCAATTCATCTTAATTTTTCTATTGGTTTGTTCACATTAGCGTCATCTTTTTTAATTTCATTATTAACTACTAATATTGAATCTGATCGAGTATTCATGATATTCGTAACTGTTGTTACAATAGGATTTATTTCATCAATCATTTTATTTTTTCTGTGGATAAAAGATTATAAATCAATTAAAAAAGTTGTTGAAGAAATAAGAAAAAGATTACCCCCCGAGGGAGAATCAAAAAGTATAAGCGGAAAAACATAACCAACAAATCAGACTGATACTGTTTAGCTTTCGGTATTTGTGATTTTCTTAGTTCTTATTTTTAATGGTAATTAACAAACCGCAGGAGCGGGAGAAATAATATTTGTAAATATTGGATAGATTATGAATAAAACAAAAATATTCGTGAGTTCTACATGTTTTGATTTGGAACAAATTAGGGAGGATCTACGTAAGAATATTTTAGAGATGGGACATGAGCCAATCTTAAGCGAGTTACCTACTTTCTCAGTGCTTCCAGATTTAGACACATTATCTAACTGTAAAAGAAATGTCAAAGAGAACAGTGATATTTTTATTTTAATAATTGGCGGAAAACGGGGATCAATTGATCCAGCTTCAAAGAAAAGTATTGTCAATATAGAATACGATATTGCTATACAAAACCATAAAGATGTATTTGTTTTCGTTGACGAACGTATATACAATTTATTAAAGGTATGGCGTACAAACAAAGATGCTGATTTTTCATCAGTAGTTGAAGATTCATATGTGTTTGAATTTATTGAGTCAATAAAAAACAATAAAAGATGGATATTTACTTTCAAGAAAGCTGATAATATTGTAGATGTGATCAAACTTCAGTTATCAAATTTTTTAAAATATTTGGTTGATAGAAAAAATTCAGGAAAACTTGATCCACTGAAGGAATTTATGCATGAATCAGAAGAGGCGAAATTAATTGCACTCGAAAAGCCACGCTTTTGGGAGTATACTCTCACTTCAGAGTTACTAAAAACAAAATTCAAAAATGTAGATAAAAAATTCAGAGAACTTGAGAGTGGGCTATGTTTTACTAAATCCAACAGATTAGATTCTTTGAAGTATTTTCATCAGATAAGTCCAAAGATTAGTGATTTAGTAAAAATTGCCCGCGTGATGGCGAAAATTATTAATGAGGAAATTCCCAACTCTTGGGGACTCCCTGGTGTTGCTGGAAATCCTTATGAAATTAAAGAAGCGGTAGATAAATTGTACAATGTTTGTTTAACCGCCTTTGATTGGGAAGTAGAAATGAGTTCGCTTGATCCACCAGATGGTTTTCAATATCTTAGTAGTTTAATGAAGGGGTGTGGTAAAACAATGTATGAATCAGTTAGAGAAATTCCAATAAAATTGGAAGAACCATTCTTAAAGGAGAATCCTGAACCAGGCAGCTATGAAATTCACATTGAATTTAAAAGTCCACCCAATCTAGAAGAAATTGGTCAAGAAATGAATCGGTTATCAAGAAACACTGAGTTATTCATGTAGATATTTGTATATCTCCGTTCTGCCAACGAGATAGTAATAACCAATTTGGTACTTTGTTATGTTTTAATTTCATATTTTTTATGGTAATAAACAAACCATCTTGCAGAAGTAAAACGTAAATGGAAGAAATTAAATAATTTATAAGGCAGTGTTGGGTTTTAACAAAACACGGCGTTAGGTAAAGTAAAGCTCCAAACCTTCGAGGTCTGCGTTCAAAATGGATTAGACCTCGAAGGTTACGGCAGGCAGTAATTATAAATCCTCTACGAGGATTAAGAGTTTTTGGGAAGACCTTTTACAATAATATGACCTCTACGAGGTCAGAAAGAAAAACATCGTAGATGTTTAATAATTGTAAAAAAATGTTCTCCTAAAAGAATGATCCTCATAGAGCCTGCCCGGCTCAGACGGGGATCAATAAAAAGCAGAATGAGATTGAACGAACAAATAAATAATAAGGCGGTGTTAGGTTTTAATAAAACACGGTGTTAGATTTAGTAATAGCACAAAACCTTCGAGGTCTGCGACCAAAATGGATTAGACCTCGAAGGTTATTTAAAACAGTAAATAAAGGATGGTGATAAAATGAAAACAAAATTATTATTAATTGTGTTTTTTGCAGTTCTTGGTTCAACATTACTTTGGGCTCAAAATTACTTTCCATTGGCTGTTGGCAATAAATGGCAATTTAAGGTTACCGACTGGGATCCTTCGGTTCCTTATACAAAAATTGACACAACCATTGTTGAAGTAATAAAAGATACTTTAGCGCCAAACAATGTTTCATATTTTTTACTTAACAGCTATTTCCCCTTAGGTGATCTGGTTAGAAGTGATTCTCTTGGAATTTATTATTATGATGCTTTGGATTCAACAGATTGTTTGGTATATAATTACAGTGCGGAGTTATATGAAGGATATAAAACCGGTTTTCAATCCGGAGGTGATTCTGCAATAGTGACACTGGATCAAATAGACTCATCGAACGTATTTATGGGAAAAATTAAAACTCTTTCATTTTCTTATAATTGGATGATTGGACATAGCATTACTTTTGGAGAAAACACCGGACCAATAATTTATCACACAGGAGGAGATGGTGTATCTTCTCGAACCGATTATGAACTAATAGGGTATAAAATTGATGGTCAAATTGTTGGAAGTTTAACCGGTGTGAAAAACGAAAGTACTACTTTGGATAATTATTGGCTCGATCAAAACTATCCCAATCCGTTTAATCCGACTACAACTATTTCTTTTTCTCTTCCGGAAGGACAAAATGTTGAGCTTACTCTCTATAATATTCTTGGCAGAAAAATGGTAATGTTATTAAATGAGTATAAGCAAGCAGGTAAGCATAAGCTGGAATTTATTAGTTCTGGTCTACCAAGCGGAGTTTATTTTTACCAATTAAAAGCCGGACAATTTATTCAAACAAAAAGATTGGTAATCCTAAAATAAAGAAATACTGATCCTCGTAGAGCCAGCCCGCTAAGACGGGGATCAATAAAAAACAGAATGAGATTGAAGGGAAAAATAATTAAGAAGGTTGTGTAGAGTTTTAACCACTTGTCCTGCAAGGCGGGAAACACGGCGTTAGGTAAAGCAATAGCTCCAAACCTTCGAGGTCTGCGCTCAAAATGGATTAGACCTCGAAGGTTAGGGCAGGAAGAAATTAAATAATATGTTGGCTGTAACCAACATCTTGTTCAAACTCAAAAGGAAACAACAATGAAGATTGGATCGATAAAAAAAGAAAGAGGATGGAGCAATTATTTACCGGTCATATTCCTACCGGTTTTCTTGTGTTTTATCGGTTGCACTACAGATGATCTTTATGATACGACCAATAAGAATTATTTTGCTCAGGCAGATGCTTCCGTTTATTTAACTTCATTTCCTTCACCTATCTACCTGGAAGAAGGGAAAAGTATTTATATTGAAAATGGACAATCAACATTCAGATTTATTGATATAAGGGAAGACAATGAATCCAATGCGGCTGTAAGGATTGAGATAATCTACAATTACGGAACAGACAGAATTATTGAACTTAATACAAACGTAAGCCCGCAATTCTATGAATTGGAAAATGATTATCCGTATAATATTCATTTGAAAGAATTGAATTATGTGAACGGAACTTACCAGATAATGTTTGAATACAATCACCATGCGCATTGGTTACAATAACAACGTAAAGAAAGGGAGTCATTATGCAGCACAAATTAAATGGAATCTTAGTTATTCTTTTGTTTTGTTTTTCCTTTACTGCTTCTGCACAGGTCATTGAAAAACAGAAGGGGAAAATTGAGATAGTCGGGATTCACAGCCAGGAGGGGAAAGAGATTCTAAAAAAGATCCTTGTTGATATAAATGGAAAAGACTTTCACATCTGCGCAGCAGATTTTAAAAGTGTATATCATATTCCCGAAGCCTCAGTTAATTCGTACGTAACACCTCCGAACTACGATAATATGTACACCTTTATAAAATTTGTTGATCCAGTGTATAAAAACAGAATCCACTTCATTAAAAATTTTGCGGACACGTTGGCAGACGAAAAGGATTGGGAGAAAATAAAACTTCTCTTCTCTGATTATAGCTTTTCGATTGGCTCCATTCTGCAAGTGCTTGGGGGCGTAAACGCCAATAATTTTGATTCCATCGCGAAGAATCGCTCTTATTACATGGACACATCGGCATTAAGAACTATTTATGAAACCGTTGCCTTGTACAATAAGGAGTCCGACAAAGCAAAAGCAATATGGACGCTTGAAAATGACGGAAACTTAACAAACAGAAAGAACGCGGTACTTCTTCTTAAAAACTTTATGGAAGATGATTCAGCGATTCTTCAGATCATTAGAGCGATCAGACATGAAGCTGGAGTAAGTAGTATTGCTACAGATTTAATTAGTTCGTATTCACTGGTAAATAAAGAACAAAGAGATTGGTCCTTTGCCGCAGAAGAATTACGCTGCATTATAGACGGGACAAACTTATTTGCATTTAATCAAGTTCTGGAAATGTTGACAAGAACGAAGGTTACTACAAGTGTTGCTCCAAAACTGTTAAAAGGGGGAGGCGATTTAATCTTAGATAATCTAAAAGCAGAACATGAGCGGGAGAAAACCATTGCCCATAATTTCCTTGTGCAAATATCGGGAAAAGATTTTGGCTACGATGCCTACAAGTGGCAGGAGTGGATAAACTTGTTGTAAGACAAAACAAGAAAGGTTAAAAACATTGAATGAGAAGAACATCCCATTTCAAATAATTGATTGGAATAACGTTGAAACAACTGAACACAAAGGAGAGCAAGGTTCGGCGTTTTGGAACACTGTCCAGTTTCCCGGTTTAAGAATTAGAATTGTTACTTACTCCGCCGGCTATTTAGCTGATCATTGGTGTAAGAAAGGGCATATTGTTCATTGTCTTGAAGGAGAACTTATCACCGAACAGGAAAACGGTGAAAGGTATCTCTTAAAAAAGGGAATGACGTATGTTGTATCGGATAACTTGAGTTCGCATCGGTCTCTTGCAGAAGGGAGAGTAAAGCTCTTGATAGTGGACGGAGATTCCTTGAAGTTAAAATGAAATGGAGTAAATGAGTCAAGGTGTTTTCATCGATCCAAACCGTCGAGGTCTGCGCCCAAAATGGATTAGAGCGAGATGGTTACAGCAGGAAGAAATTATAAATCCTCTACGAGGATTAAAGATGAGTGAGGATGAGTGTTACAATAATATGACCTCTACGAGGTCAGAAAGCAAAACATCGTAGATGTTTAATTTTTGTAATAAAATATTCTCGTAAAAGAATGATCCTCGTAGAGGATCAATAAAAAGCAGAATGAGATTGAAAGAAAAAATAATTAATACGGCAGTGTCGGGTTTTAATAATACACGGCGTTAGGTAAAGTAAAGCACCAAACCTTCGAGGTCTGCGCCCAAAATGGATAAGACTGAGAAGGTTACGGCAGGCAGTTATTATAAATCCTCTACGAGGATTAAAGATGAGTGAGGATGAGTGTTACAATAATATGACCTCTACGAGGTCAAAAAGAAAAACATCGTAGATGTTTAATAATTGTAAAAAAATGTTCTCCTAAAAGAATGATCCTCGTAGAGCCTGCCCGGCTCAGACGGGGATCAATAAAAAGCAGAATGAGATTGAACGAACAAATAATTAATAAGGCAGTGTTGGGTTTTAATAATACATGGTGTTAGGTAAAGTAATAGCTCCAAACCGTCGAGGTCTGCGACCAAAATGGATTAGAGCGAGATGGTTACAGCAGGAAGAAATTATAAATCCTCTACGAGGATTAAGATCTTTTGGGAGAGGCCTTTTACAATAATATGACCTCTACGAGGTCAGAAGGAAAAACATCGTAGATGTTTAATAATTGTAATAAAATGTTCTCGCTAATGAATGATCCTCGTAGAGGATCAATAAAAAGCAGAATGAGATTGAAAGAAAAAATAATTAATACGGCAGTGTCGGGTTTTAATAATACACGGCGTTAGGTAAAATAAAGCACCAAACCTTCGAGGTCTGCGCCCAAAATGGATAAGACTGAGAAGGTTACGGCAGGCAGTAATTATAAATCCTCTACGAGGATTAAAATCTTTTGGGGAGACCTTTTACAATAATATGACCTCTACGAGGTCAGAAAGAAAAACATCGTAGATGTTTAATAATTGTAAAAAAATGTTCTCCTAAAAGAATGATCCTCGTAGAGCCTGCCCGGCTCAGACGGGGATCAATAAAAAGCAGAATGAGATTGAACGAACAAATAATTAATAAGGCAGTGTTGGGTTTTAATAATACATGGTGTTAGGTAAAGTAATAGCTCCAAACCGTCGAGGTCTGCGACCAAAATGGATTAGAGCGAGATGGTTACAGCAGGAAGAAATTATAAATCCTCTACGAGGATTAAAGATGAGTGAGGATGAGTGTTACAATAATATGACCTCTACGAGGTCAGAAAGAAAAACATCGTAGATGTTTAATTTTTGTAATAAAATATTCTCGTAAAAGAATGATCCTCGTAGAGGATCAATAAAAAGCAGAATGAGATTGAAAGAAAAAATAATCACTAAAGTAGTGTTGGGTTTAATAACATGGAATGGTTATCAAGTAAATAATTTTAAATGTTGTATAATTAAAAGGATTCAAAATGAAATACTTAATATTAATTGTCTTAGTCTTGTTTGTAGGCTGCAAAAATTCAGATGAAGACCGCAATGGTCATGTGACTAAATACTCGATGCTTGGTCCTCCACCGCAAGCGTACCATGTTTCTATTCAAGGACCTTCCTTGATTAAGAAGATCATCATAAAAAATGCAACACTTAGAATTATAGTTGATAACTACGAGGAGTCTTTCAAAAAAGTTAAAAAAATTGTAGAGGAGACGAAGGGATATATCTATAAATCAAATGTTTATTCAAATCATCAAAATGCTAAAAGCGGTACAATTGAAATAAAAGTTCCGGCAGAAAATTTAGAGGCATTTATTGAGAAAGTAAAGGCGATTTCGATTATGGTGAAAAGCGAGGGGATAACAAGTGCTGATCATACGGAAGAGTATATTGATATTAGTACCCGTTTGATAAATAAAAGAGCTCTGGAGAACAGATATAGAGAAATTCTTAAATCGGCAAACACTACTAAAGACATCTTAGATGTAGAATCACAACTATCAATTATTCGGACTGACATAGAGAGTATTGAAAAACGTGTGAAATATTTAGAAGAATCGTCAGCGATGTCCGAAGTATCATTAGAAATAGATGAACCGCAAATTGATAACAGAATTGGGGAAAGTATTTCAGACAAAATCGGCAATGGATTTATCTTCGGTTACAGAGGATTTTTTACTGTTCTAGGAGAAACGATAACCTTTTTAATATCAGCGATACCGCTTATTACCATCGTGTATCTGCTATTTATTATTATAAAAATATTTCGGAAGAAAAGAAAAACGAAAGTAAATATAAATTAAACTCTTTAATCCACCGGATGAGAGTAAAATGTAAATGGAAGAAATTAAATAAGTCACGAACGCAAAAGATACCGTTGATGTCTTAATCAAAATCTTAATCTTTTTCTTACTCATATTCCTTATTGTGTATTTAATGCAGATTAAGATTAAGAACATGATTAAGATTAAGAATAATGTTCATTTCTTGTTAAGGTGAGTAATTAATAAGTCAGTGTCGGGTTTTAACAACTTGTTAAGCAGAGCCTGATAACACGCAGTTCTATAGTAAATAAATCGAAAGGAGTTCTTAATGGTACGTGCATTGTTTTTCATTCTGGTTTTTTGTTCCTCTTTTTTATCACTCGCTCAAGAAAATAGTAATTATCGTACTAACGCATTGAGTTTTAGTTTTAACGGTCTTAATCTTGGGAGTTACAACGGTGGTGTGGGAGGGAGGCGCTGGATATCTAAATCAACTGTTATCAATGCAAGCATCGGCGGCTCAATCTATGAGAGAAAGTACGATGAAACGGCAACTCTTGATAAAGGATTAGAAAAAACTAAATCCCTTTACCTTGGTATAGGATTGGAGAATCATTTTGAAAGTTCCAGTGATTTTTCACCATTTGTATCGTATCGATTAGAGTATGGATTTCACGATCAATATTATAGGTCTACATTTGGTTCAAATGAACAGAGAGATGGGACATCTTCAATTAATATTAACTTCGGCTTAGGAGTTGAGTATTGGATGCTAAGCAGAGTCTCACTTTCCGGGCAGCATTTATTTAATGCGAGATATGAATTTGGTGAACGCAGTACCGGCGGAACACCGAATGATGTTCAAAAAATAAAAGGATTTCAAACCGGGTTGGGAACAACCTCAATAATTTTATCAATATATTTTTAAAACCGGAAAAGACTCAGCTGAAACCGATGAATCGGTTTTAGGAAAAAGAAGCGACGTTAATACCCACGACTGAAGTCGTGGGTTAAGAAATGGAAATAGAAAACTAAGGGCGAATGGGAGGAACAAACCCAAGGATTTATCCGAGAATTGGGTTAGATTAACTATAGTTACAAAAACATAGGATCACACTCTAACGGTGTCTTTAAAAGAAATCTATTTGAAAGGTGGATTATGAAATACTTGTTGTTGGTTTTTAGTTTATTTGCACTAATGATTATTGGATGCAATAAAAAGGAAAGTAATCCGGTAAACACAACTGTAGATGACCGGGTTTCATTTGAGATAAATTATTTACAGTATGATGACAATAATTATTTTATTGATGAGGATTACGCCGATACTTCGCAAGAATTTAATATGTTCAATCTTTACTATGGAAGTTCCATTCCGATTATTAATCCAAAATACTTTGTAAAAAACATTGAAGTTTATATTTCTGTAAATCAGATTTCACAAGCATATATTTCCATACCGGCTATCGCATACATGAATTTATCATCTCGATCAGGCAGCAGTATGTACTCTGATTCGATAAGGAATTATAACTTAATGATGCCCGGAGAAGTTGCAATTGGTCGTTTTAGAGTGTTATCTGAGGGAGTTGACTATTATTTTAATAAATATACCGGAACTCTCACATTTCTGTTTCCAATAAATGACAACGATATAATTGCCGCTGCATATGTAGTCGACGATGGTTCATTCTCGAACGATGATGATTTACACTATGGAGAGTTTATTACTGAGTTGGTAAATAATTCAAAAACAAAAGGTGTACTTAAACTGATAAAACCACAAAATCTTATTCCACAATATGCAGATGCATGGAAATTGAAAATGAAAAACATTTATCAGATACCTTCATTCTTCGGGAGGGTGAGTGATCTTGATCTGGACATTTTTTTAAAGAAGCCCGATGGTTCTGAAACAAATATATTTCATAATTTATTGCTGCTGATTGAGTTCGGATTTGATAAAGAAAGTGAAGAAGGTAGGCCACTGCCCGATGGTATTTTTGATAGAAAAGCCGGAATTACTTTTAATCCTGAAACGGGAGAAATAATCTTTCCGTTGTTGGAACCATTCGGGCATAATATCCCTTCTGAATTAATAGACTTTAAATATCAAGCCATCTATGATACTCTGAAGACTCAACTGTCGTTACCCGGAAATAGTTTTGTAATTAGAGGGAAGTATAAACCTTTATGATTCTCTTGAAAATAAACGGTATGAAAGCATCGTTTAATCAGATGATATGTGAAAATACAACTCAGCATTGGAATAAAAGTACCATAATATTTTATTAACACCTCGATTAATCGAGGTGTTAATGAGAATATTCGATACCAGGGTTAGCCGTTTACTTGTGCGCCTACGGAACGGTTTGTAACACGGAATAATATTCTGTGTTACGGATTTAGTATGGATTAAAGAGATATACGATGGAATAAAGAGCATGCGTCTCTTATATCGTTGTTTATCAAATCGGGTTTCTCTAAATTAGCAGTAGAGATTTACCAATGCAGGTCTATTATGAATGCAAATGAATACAAAACGGTAGTTAAAGCAGAAGAATTAGCGAAAATCATGTCACTTCCCACCTATTTCAAGGAAAGTGAATTGGAAATAACTATTAAACGAAAAAGAAAAAGAGTATTCTCATCAATTAACAAAATAAAAATTGATACGACAAATTTCCGTTTTGACAGAGATGAAGCGAATGAACGGTAGGTACTTTTTAGACACAAATATCCTTATATATCTCTATTCAACAGAAGTGGAATAACAGCATCAGGTTTTAGAACTTCTTGAAAGTAATGATGAATTTATTATCAGTATGCAGGTGATGAGTGAATTCTGCAATGTTTTAAGAAAGAAATTTAAGTTTACTCCCAAACAATTGAACCTCATTCTGCAAGATTTTGAAAATAATTTTCAACTTTCTCGAACTGCCACGGAACAAATAAAAACTGCTTTAATTATTAGTGACCAATACAAATATTCCTTCTATGACTCTCTGGTAATAGCCGGTGCGATATTATCTGATTGTGCTATTTTATTCAGTGAAGATTTACAAAACAATCAAACGATTCTTAATAAACTAAAAATAGTCAACCCATTTAAACTAAGTTAAGTATGATTCTACATTTGTAACGCAGAATATTATTCTGAGTTACGAATTTAGGTTGTCGAAACGGAGTTTCGACCTACGGAGCGGGGAAAAGAGAGATAAATTTATTTTGAATCTATGGGGAGAAATATTACTTTCTCTATCATAATTTGAAATAAAAAACGGCAAAAAGATGTTTTCAAAAATTGGTTTAGCTATTTCTTTTTCTCCTACCGGAAAAGCGCTAGTAAAAGAGTCACTAAGACTCCAACAATTATTCAATTCAAGGTTGGCGTTAATTCATATTGGTGAAAGAAATTCCGAAAGCGAAGAACTTTTATTTAAAACCATAGATGAAGCGGGAGCCGACAGGAATAATCTTGAAATAATATGGGGTGAAGGAGACCCGGCAACCGCGATCATCAATGCCGGAAAAGAAGCCGGAATTGATCTGCTTGTAGCAGGCGCTCTGGAAAAAGAAAAAATGCTGAAATTTTATTTCGGTTCGGTCGCAAGAAAAATAATGAGGGAATTTCCCGCTTCATCATTAATACTAAAATCACCATCACTTGAACCCATTCCCTTTAAGAAGTTTTTCATTACGGCAGATTATTCTTCACGTTGCGAAAAAACCATTTGCGCAGCGTTTCAATTCGCTTTAAAAGAAAACGCGGAAGAGTTCACCATCATCAGAGATTTTTATATGCCGGGCTTAACCGCTGCAATAGGGGAAAACAATACTTATGACGAATTATCATCGTTGATAGATCAAATGAAGTATGAAGAAGAAGAAAAGATGAAACTGTTCATCAATGAATTGAATTTGAAAGGATTAGAAATAAAAATTGTTTGCGTTTATGGAAAGGAAGGATGGGAAGACAGTAATTATGCCCGCACAAATTCAGCAGACATTTTTGCAGTAACGGGACCGGAACACAAGATGCGATTTCTTGATAGATTTTTTCAGCATGATATAGAATATTCATTTGAAAAACTTCCTTCAAATCTTTTGATAGTAAGGTAGTTAACCCGTGCAATTATCAAACGATCAAGTAATCATTTTTCTTATCAGTATAAGTGTCATGCTGTTTTCGGCTAAGATGCTCGGCGAGATATTTACCAAGTTCAAACAGCCGGCTATCATCGGGGAAATCCTTGCAGGAGTTATTCTAGGCCCAACCATTCTTGGAATGCTTTCTCCGGGAACTTTCGAATTCCTTTTTCCGAAGAACAGTGAGATCAATGTAGCCATGGATGGAATTACAAATATCGCGGTGGTACTGCTTCTCCTGGTTTCCGGGTTAGAAGTTGATCTATCTGTAGTATTCAGGCACCGCAAAAAAGCTCTCTCAATTAGTATAATAGGAATTATTATCCCTTTCCTATTGGGATTCGGGATCGCCTACCTGTTTCCGGGATTATTAGGTTTGATTGAATCTCAAGACAGATTAGTTTTTGCATTATTCATCGGAACGGCGATTGCTATTTCTTCTTTACCTGTGATAGCAAAAATATTGATGGACCTTAAAATATTTAAATCAGAGATTGGTTCGATAATTATTGCTTCTGCCATGCTAAACGATCTTATCGGGTGGATTATTTTTTCCGTGATTTTAGGAATGATCGGGGCAAATACAAATGGATTCTCATTTTCAGAAACGCTTATCTACACTCTCTCTTTTATTGCTTTCCTCCTCATTGCGGGCAGAAAAATAATTAATAAGTTGATCTCAATCATACAAGTGAAATTAACGTTCCCCGGAAGTGTAATAAATTTTATTCTTATTCTGGGATTTCTCGGCGCAGCGTTCACCGAGTATCTCGGTGTACATGCAATACTCGGCGCGTTTATGGTTGGAATCGCAATTGGAGATTCAATTCATTTAAAAGAACGGACACGTGAAATTCTCCACCAGTTCATAACAAATATTTTTGCGCCGCTCTTTTTTGTTTCAATCGGAATGAAAGCGAATTTTATAACCAATTTTAATGTGGGAATTGTAATTGTACTGCTTGCATTGGCATTCATTGGAAAAATTGCCGGCTGTAGTATCGGTGCGAGACTTGGCGGAATGAAGAAAAATGAATCGCTTGCCGTGGGAGCGGGAATGAGTTCGAGCGGCGCTATGGGTATTATTATAGGGCTGATAGCTCTGCAATTTGGGTTAATTAACGAGGAAGTATTTGTAGGTCTGGTAATCATGGCACTCTTCACCTCAATTTCAAGTGCGCCGTTAATGAGTTATTTCCTTAAAGAGAGAGATAAAACAAAGTTCAGAAATTTGCTGCAAGAGCGATTTGTATTTTTCACAAACGAAAGTGGAAAAGAAAAAATTATTTCCAGGTTGGTTGAAGTAGCTTCAAAAGAATTGAAACTTGAAAAGGAAGTGATCTTGCGAGAAGTTATGTCAAGAGAAAAAAATCTCCCTACCGGAATTGCGAACTATCTTGCATTACCGCATGCAAAGATCAAAATAAAAGATCCATTCATTGGAATAGCAATTAATAAGCGTGGAGTAAACTTTGATGCAGCTGACGGTTTACCATGTAAGATAATTATACTTCTGTTGACACCTGAAAACAACAATGAAATCCAGTTACAACTTCTCTCCGAAATAGCTGCTAAATTCAGAAGCAAAGAGCAAGTTGAGAAACTGCTTGCACTCTTAAACGCAAGAGAATTGTGTGCGGAACTTAAAAAACTTGAGTGATGAACGGAACTTATGAATTGATAAACGTGATTCAATTCAGTAAAGTGCATCAACTTGCAACAACTTCGACCCACTTATTGAGTATTCTTAAAATATCTTTATATTCAGCACCATAGTTGTACTTATTTTAATTGCCCTATCTCAGCTAAAAAATATGATTAAAATTGACAATAATAGAGTCTTATTTTTGTTGGGCAAAATAAAGGAAAGAGATGAAGAAGCATTCAAAGAGTTCTTCTACTTATTTCAACCTTCCATATTTTATTATCTTTTTAAATTTGTTTATAACCGCGCAACCGCCGAAGATTTAACGCAGGAAACATTTATTAAATTCTGGTTAAATGCTGATCGGCTTGATCTGACCCTATCCGGGAAAGCTTATCTTTATAAAATCGCCCATAATCTGGCGATCAATCACACCAAAAGAACGCCTAAAGAGATAACCCATGAAGCTGATGAATTTCACGCAGACCGGCGAAACGGTAAATCTGATGTTGATTACCTCTTTTTGCTTGATGACTATCAAAAAGCCGTCAGTTCGCTGCCGGAAAGATGTAGAGCCGTTTTTGTGCTTTGCAGGTTCGATGGATTTGAGTACGCGGAAATTGCTGAAATTTTGGGGATATCACTTCAAACTGTAATAAAGGATTGATTTACAAAACTACCGATGGCACCAAAACCTGGTTAGAGCAAAACTCAGGAGTGACAGCTGATTTAGTTAAAGTTTTTTTTCTAGATGCAAATACCGGTTGGACTGCAACATTAATCGGCACAGTCCTGAAAACAACTGACGGCGGGGAATCCTGGAATTCATATAATTATGGAGCAGCTTCACCAAACATTATTTTCAGCATTTGTGATTTAGTGAAGTTCATTGATCAAAATACCGGATTTATTATTGCCGGAAAGTTGAAGCAAATCTATTTACTTAAAACCGCTGATGGTGGCACAAGTTGGTCGGTAAAAGATTCGCTGATATCAACTACGGCAAGGCGGTGGTATGCAATTGATTTTAACGGGAGTAACGGAGTATTGGTCGGTGATAAAAAAGATGTTCAGAAGTACTCTACCGACGGCGGTGAAACCTGGAAATTCTCTACTACAATAAATGATAACTTTTTTGGAATGTTAAAATATGTAAAGTGGCTGAATTCTTCTGATGTTATCGCTATTGGAGAAGGAAATGAATTTAACGGTTTAATTTTACCGGCATACAAATCAAACGATGGCGGTAGTAACTGGGTTAAGAAGAGTCAATCATTTACTACTGTATATGATAGAGTAAAAGACGCTTACTTCAAAAATGATCTTGAAGGAATAGGTGTTGGAAGTGACGGATTTAGTAAAGCATTTCTCATTAAAACTACAGATGGCGGTGAGACGTGGACAAATGAAGTTTTGGATTACGCATTTGGATTACAAACTATCGTAGGTATTGATAATAGATTATTGATTCTCGGTACTTCAAGTCAAGTAATTTATTCGGATGATTTTGGGATTACCTGGAAATCTTCTTCAAAGAAAACACCATCTTCAATAGTAAATTTTAGTTTTGCAGGAGGAAAAGGTATTGCAGTTACTCGAAACGGTGATGTTTTTCTTAGTATTGATGGAACGGGGAGATCATGGAACTATTTATCAAGCGCCGGGAAAAATAATTCTGGAGCAATGATTTTTACTGCTAATAACAATGGTTTCATTCTCAAAGAAAATAGTCATATTGTTAAAACAACCGACCTTGGGACCACCTGGCAAACTGTACTGCCACCGGTCAAGCCAGGCTCGAGAAACCTCGTTGGAGGAATTGATTTTGGTGATGACAATACCGGTTATGCCTGGTGCAGTCTTAATGATTATGGTGAGTATCATGTTTATAAGACTACTGACGGCGGAGATAACTGGACTGAATCAAAATTATTTGCGGGTCCGGGATATATTTCAGGTAATCTCATTTCCTTTGATGAAAATAACGCTGTTATCCTCGGTCCTGATCTATGGACTGAAAGAACCATTGATGGCGGCGCAACATGGAATCCGGCAACGCTAAGCGATTTTCCTATTGAATTCTCCAAAAGAGATTTTGAAGACCTGGCAAAAATTGATGAAAATAGAGCGATGGCGATCGGAGAGGGATTTATCTGCACAACAACTGATAAAGGAGCAAGTTGGGCTTATCTAAATCATGGAATAAATGATATTGATTCAGGTTTTTACAAAATTGCTTTCTCAGGAGATTCTTTAGGTTATATTGCTTTGTATAGCGGAGTAATTCTTAAAACTACTGACTTCGGAAAATCATGGTTAAAAAACGATACATTTTTTGATCAGTTTTACTTTTTTGCCTCGGCAATCAATCCGGCAGGACAGGCATTTTTCGGGACTTCTGCCGGATACATTTTGGGAGAAGAACCTGTGGTTGGCATAAATGATAGGGGCATTACTTCTGATTTCACTATGCATCAAAATTATCCAAATCCATTTAATCCATCTACCATAATTCGGTATGAAATAAAAAATGCGGGGAATGTTCAACTTAAAGTGTTTGATGTGTTGGGAAGGGAAGTATCGGAATTAGTAAATGAATTTCAGACTGCCGGGAAATATAATGTTGAGTTTACCATGGATAAGACACTGCATAAGGCTTTGTCGAGCGGTGTTTATATCGTTCAGCTCCGTTCCGGTAATTTTGTTCAAATTAAAAAAGCTGCATTAATTAAGTAATTGTGTTTATTGGTCGCGTTAAAGGAGATAATATGTTTTTAAGAGTAAGATATCTATTCATTTTGTTAATTGTTTCTTTTCACTTTGGATTTGCACAAGTTCAAGAAATAAAACCGGGGAAGAAACATGCCACGGCTTTTGCCATAATAATTGATTTGAAAACCTATAATAATTGTAAAGATGCGGTGATCAATTATAAAAACTCAGTCGAAGATGATGGACTCTCAGCCTACATTCTTGTAAGCGATTGGAAAAATCCGGACGAAGTGAAGAAGGAAATAATTCGGCTTTTTAATCAAAAACCTCCGTTGGAAGGTGTCGTTTTTATAGGTGAAATTCCCATTCCGATGATCAGGAATGCACAACACATGACTTCGGCATTTAAGCTTGATGAGGAAAAATATCCATGGTTCCGTTCCTCTGTTCCGTCGGATAGATTTTATGATGACTTTGATCTGAAATTTCAATATTTAAAGCAAGACAGCATCCACAAACTTTCTCACTACTATGCTTTGTTGTCCGATTCTCCACAACGAATTGAACGAGATATTTATTCTGCAAGGATTAAACCTTCAGGCGCTGATATCAATAAATACGAAATAATAAATTCCTATTTGAACCGGGTGGCTAAAATTAAAAAAGAGAAAAATTATGTTGATAACGCTTTAGTTTTTCTTGGACACGGATACATTTCAAATTCATTAACAGCCTGGTCGGATGAAAAGCTTTCACTACAAGAACAGTTTCCCGAATTATTTGTTCCCGGCGGAAGGATCAAGAATCTTTTTCATGAGATGGATAGGGAGATGAAAGAAATCTTGAAAAGGGAGCTACAACAAGAAGGATTGGATATCGCTTTATTTCACGCACATGGTGATACTGATATGCAATTATTGCTGAGCTATCCCATTGCACAAAATGTTGATGAGAATCTTGAAGCGGTTAAACTTTATTTAAGAAGCAAGATAAGATCAGCAGAAAGACGGAAGCAGCCGGTTGACAAAGCTAAAGAATATTTTATGAAAGAATTTACTATCCCGGAATATTTTTTTGATGGCACTTTCAGTGATTCTTCTATCGCAGCTGATTCTCTTCTCGGTTATAAGCTTGATATGTATTTAGATGATATTCGTAATATAAAACCTCAACCAAAGTTTATACTGTTCGACGAGTGTTTTAATGGTTCATTTCATTTAGATGAATATATTGCCGGCGAATATGTCTTCGGTAAAGGGAATGTCGTTGCAGGTGAAGGTAATTCTGTTAATTGCCTTCAGGATAAATGGGCGGACGAATTTTTAGGCTGGCTAAATAAAGGAGTAAGAGTCGGTTTGCGGCATCGTGAGATCAATCTTTTAGAATCGCATTTAATAGGTGATCCGACATTCCGATTTAGTTCAGACTCAAAATATGATTTAAACAAAATGTTAGTTTTGGGAAGAAAAACTATTTCTGATTGGCGTAAACTCTTAAAAAATGAAGACGATATTTTAAGGGGAACAGCCGTACGTATCTTATTTTATAATTTGAAAAGTAAATTTGAAAACGAACTCGTGGATATTTATCAGAGAGATAAATCTTTTAATGTTAGGCTGCATGCATTGAAGAGCTTAGCTGAAATTAATGGCGAAGGATTTAGGAATGTTCTGCTTAAATCTATAAATGACCCTTCTGAATACATCCGAAGAAAATCCGCTGAGTGGATGGGGGAGGTGGGTGATGTTAAGTATTTACCTGTCTTAACAAAGCATGTTTTCACCGATGAATCCGATAGAGTTGTATTCAATGGAAAAAGCGCATTTGGCTTTATTAGTATTAATGGTTCTCTGAATGAAGTTAAAAAATATTTTGCAGAACTTCCATCATCAGACTACAAAAATCAACTTGAAAAACTTTATATCCCTTCGCTCGAAAGAAATAAAACATGGGTTTTTGACGAGATCATTCCAAATATTAAAAACGATACCTTACAACTGAAAAAAAGAATTTCGGAAGCCAAAACATTTCGAAATTATAAATTTAGGGACGCAATACCGGAATTGGTTGGAATCATGCTTGATAATAATCAACCTGATTCATTAAGAAATTCTATTGTTGAAGCATTGGGTTGGTTTTCATTTTCAATCGAAAAGAAGACGATATTAGGCGCAATTGAAAAGGTCATTGTTGATAAATTTTCTTCAGGCTATCTAAAAAATGAAGCAGTAAAAACTAAATACCGGTTGATTCAGGGCGCCAATGAAGTGATGCTTCCGTAAGATTCAAAAGAGGAGGCGTGAGATGCATACGTTTTTATCAAGGGACCTCATCCTGAAGCGGCTGCATGCAAATTATCGTGTGAAATTTATTTCGGTTAACAATATTATGGGATTTTTTTTGTTAAGAGTTGAGACGAATCTCGCCATACAATGAACTTTTTAGAATAATTACTGATTTTTGAAAAAGATTAGAAAAGTTTTGCGTGTGGCAGCGAAATCAAATTATAAATATTGGAATCCTTCTTCTGAATAGGGAGAAGGATTCATCAGTTTAGAGAGGTTTTATTTTACTCAGTTTTTCCGCGGCAGCTTTAAGCACTTCTTCCGATTTCGCAAAACATATCCTGATGTATTTACTTTCCGTACCGTTTGAGTAAAATGGCGAAAGGGGAATAACCGCAACACCGATTTCTCTTGTTAGCCATTTAGCAAATTCCATATCGGATAAATTTGATAATTTCGAATATTCGAGTAATTGAAAATATGTCCCTTTTGAAGGTGTCAACGTGAATTTGGAATCCTTCATAAGTCCTATAAAATAATCCCTCTTTTGCTGATAGAATTTAGGAAGCGACAAATAATGTTCTTCGTCTTTCATCATTTCAGCATAAGCAAGTTGAATTGGAGTATTAACACAGAAGACATTAAACTGGTGAACCTTTCTGAATTCGTTCGTTAGAAGGGCGGGAGCGAGCACGTAGCCCATTTTCCAGCCGGTGGTGTGGTAAGTCTTTCCGAATGAAAAAACAATGAGCGAGCGCGATGCTAACTCTTCATATTTTGCAAATGAAAGATGTTCTTCGTCGTCAAAAATTATGTGCTCGTAAACTTCATCGCTCAATAAAATCAAATCAAAGTCGTTTACAATCTTTATTAGTTCTTCGATATCATTTTGCTGAAGGACAGTTCCGCTTGGATTATGGGGTGTATTTAGAATAATCATTTTTGTTTTGCTGGTTAAGACGGATCTGACATTCTCCCAATCAATTGTGAATTTTTTTTCATCCAATTTTATCGGGATTGGAATTCCTCCATTCAATAAAACTGAAGGAAGATAAGAATCATACGCAGGTTCAAAAAGAATTACCTCATCACCTTTATGAACAAAAGCTGAAATTGCTGTAAATAACGCTTGAGTTCCACCTGCTGTAATAGTTATTTCTTTTTCGGGGTTAAAATATTTCCCGTAAAGTTTTTCCATCTTCTCCGAAATTGCTTTACGCAAAACAGGAATTCCCTGCATCGGTGCATACTGGTTGAAACCGCCTTTCATAAAGTCGTGGACGTACTCAATTAGTTTATCGGGACAATTAAAATCGGGAAAACCCTGTGACAGATTGATTGCGTTGTTTTCTTTTGCCATTGCGGACATCACAGCGAAAATACTTGTTCCGCTGTTAGGGAGCTTACTGTTCATTAATTCACCATTTTATTTCTACTCAAGTTTATTTTGTTAATCAATTAACCGTTGATTCGGTTGGAACACATAGAGTTTTTTTTAACCCTCGATTAATTGCGATAGAAATATAATAAAAATCCATATTCTTAACCGTTTCAATTTATTTACCGAAGGAAGACGGTTTCTATTCTAAACTTATGTTACGCGGATTATTAAGTCACCTTACGCAGAATTTGTAATACGAAGCGGTAGCTTCGTAAAAAACAAGCATTTTATCGAAGCTTCGCTTCAATTTACAATATAATTTCTCACTTTTGCGTAACGTGAGTTATTAATTTGAATTAGCAACGGGAATTAGAGTTAGTGTGATAATTGTAAAGCGAAATTTAGTTCACCCATAAAAACCGGGGAATCACCAGACCCTGGCAATTAGCGAGATGATGCGCGCTCTACCTTTGCTATTTTCACATAACCACTTTAGCTCGTGGATATGAAAGATTCATTTTGAGTAAAGTGACTTCTTAAATGCTATTCAAGAGGTAAACAGTTTGATTTTGCGTAGCCTTACAAAAATAAAAAAATCTTAAAACCGGTTTCAACGTTGAGCAGGGATTTGAGAATATTTTTCTCTTTTTTGATCAGTTCTCATTTAATAGAGGCGCTAATTTTACGTAATCGAATTAAGAAATATTTTCGTTGATGACAGATATTCTAAAATCATTTCCCCATAATGACCATCCGAGAGTTTACTCCTCTAAGAGTACAGATGGTTTTATACAAGTGGAATATGGATCACTACTCATATTTCTAAGTCTTGGTTTAATATCATTGACTGTTAAGATAATAATATCTCGAAATTTATTTTTATCTTTCACTTGAAAATAATCGGATTTTAAATGAAACGAATTCTTGTCCTCATTTTCTTTATTTTAATTCTTATACAGTCCATGAACGCACAAACAGATATAAAAAATATCGAGGGGCAAATCCTCGAAGTTAAAAATACTTTTGCTCCGGATAAGCGGACAGCAATATTTGATATTCATATAGCTGAAGTTGCCGGGAAATTTGTTCTCTCCGGTGAAACAAATTTACCAGGGGCAAAAGAGTATCTGTTAAAAAAAATGGTTGAATTACAAATAAAAGATGAAATTAAATTGTTACCGGGTGATAATCTTGGAGAAAAGACATTCGGTATTGTAAATATTTCGGTTGCAAATCTTCGCGCAAAACCTGAACATTCTGCGGAATTGGCAACCCAGGCGACGCTCGGTACGATTGTAAAATTATATAAAAAGACTGATGATGGTTGGTACTTTGTACAGACACCGGATGATTATATTAGCTGGGTAGATGGTGAAGCAATCCAATGGGTTTCTAAGGTGGAGGCTGAGAGTTGGAAAAGATCCGAAAAAATTATTTTCACCACGAATTATGGTTCAGCATTCGAAAAATCAGATGAAAATAACGGAGTAATTTCTGACCTTGTGTTTGGGAATTTATTGAAACTTATCTCCTCCGGTAATAATTATTATCAAGTTGAATTTCCCGATGGACGAGAGGCATTTATCCGGCAGAGCGAAGCAGGGCTTTTTTCTGAATGGTTGAAAAACCGTTCTTGCACACCGGAGGGAATCATTTCTACTGCAAAAAAATTTATGGGAATTCCTTATTTGTGGGGAGGGACATCAGCTAAAGGTCTTGATTGCAGCGGTTTTACGAAAACAGTTTTATTCGCCAACGGAATTGTAATGCCCCGTGATGCTTCTCAGCAAGTGTCCGTTGGTGAAACGATAAACACAGATCAAGATTTTTCAAATCTACAACCAGGGGATCTTTTATTCTTCGGGTTTCCAGGTGATCATCATAGGAAAGAACGAATTACACACGTTGCCATTTATCTGGGGGAAAATGACTTTATTCATTCATCTGGGAGGGTAATGATTAACAGTTTTGATAAAGCAAAAAACAATTTTAGCAACCACCGGTTAACTACTTTTAGGAGGGCAAAAAGAATTGTTACTTCACTTAATCAAAATGGCGTTAAATCAATAGATTCAAGTCCATTTTATAAATAGGAATGACCATGCAGCAAAACAGACGAAATTTTTTAAAGACATCGGGAATTGCATTTGGAACGATCTTAGGTTCATCTTTTCCGGTTAACATTTTTTCAAAAGGAATTTCAAACACTATGAAATCATCAAAAATACAATTGCGATTTCACCCTTATACCTTAAAGTTGAAACATGTTTTTACAATTGCTACGAGTTCGCGGACTACGACTCCCGTTATGCTTACTGAGGTCGAATATGATGGTATTATTGGATACGGTGAAGCTTCTATGCCGCCGTATCTCGGCGAATCCCAGGAGACTGCTGCTGCATTTCTCTCCAAAGTAAATTTAGCTCAATTTGAAAATCCGTTTGAACTTGAAAAAATTCTAAGTTATGTTGATTCAATTGATTTGAAAAATCAAGCCGCAAAGGCTTCCGTGGATATAGCTTTACATGACCTCGTTGGTAAGATGATAAATCAGCCCTGGTATAATATATGGGGATTTGATAAATCCGTTGCTCCGGTAACCTCATTTACCATAGGAATTGACACACCGGAAGTTGTTCGTCAAAAAGTGAAAGAGGCGGATGAATATAAAATTTTAAAAGTTAAGCTCGGCAGGGAAACGGATAAAGAAATGATTGAAACTATTCGTTCGGTGACAGACAAGCCAATTACCGTTGACGTTAATCAAGGTTGGAAAGATAAAAACTTTGCTTTGGAGATGGCACATTGGCTCAAAGAGAGGAATATTCTATTCTTAGAGCAGCCGATGCCAAAAGAAAATATAGATGATAACGCTTGGCTTACGGAGCATTCTCCACTTCCGACTATTGGGGATGAAGCCGTTCAACGTTTACCTGATGTTCTAAAAGCGAAAGGTGTTTACTCTGGAATCAATATTAAATTGATGAAAAGTACAGGGATGCGTGAAGCATATAAAATGATGCTTTTAGCCCGTTCTTTTGGGATGAAAGTTATGCTCGGATGCATGACGGAAACCTCATGCGCTATTTCCGCAGCGGCACAACTTTCCCCTATGGTTGATTGGGCTGACCTTGATGGAGCTTTATTGATCGGGAACGACATTTTTTCCGGAACAAAGATTATTGATGGGAGAGTAACATTATCCACGGAACCGGGAATCGGCGTTGTTAAAATATAGCTACCTCAAAATATATCGTTTAAACTGATCACTTTATGTTGAAAAAATATCATCTCTCGCTTGTGATTGTTTTTTTATCTTTAATTCAATTCAGTTGCAGTGCTGCGGTCGGCAGCGATATTTTTATTCGTGCGAATCAAGTTGGATTTTTACCCGATGATATAAAAACCGCAATAATAATGTCTAAAAGCAGCCTTTCTAATATTTCCTACAGTGTTATTGATGCGCTGAGTGGAAAGATTGTTTATCTAAATAAAATTGATACCAGTCGTGGTAAATGGGGAATGTTTCCCTACAATTATCAGATTGATTTTTCCTTCATAAGGAGCGTTGGTGTCTATCACATCGACGTGGAGAATAAAAGATATTTTACTTTTAGAATTTCAAAAGATATTTATGCAGGAATTACCGATTCACTTTTACTCTTTCTAAAAGTTCAGAGATGTGGTCCGACCAATCCATTACTGCATGAGCCATGTCATTTGTTCGATTCCCCCAAAGTCATTGGAGATAAATCTGAGGGAGGAATTGATGTAACCGGCGGTTGGCATGATGCGGGAGATTATATAAAATTTATTAACTCTACCGCTTATACAACATATTTACTTCTTTTTAGTTATGAATTCGAGAAATCTAAATTTGAATTTGATCATGACAAAAATGGTGCACCTGATATCCTTGAAGAAGCTCGAGTCGGGATAGACTGGTTGTTGAGAGCCTGCTACAAAAAGGATAAATTTGTTACTCAAGTTCAGGATGCTCGTGATCATACTCAATCCTGGCGGTTACCGGAAAATGATTCACTTCGATTTGACAGACCCGCCTACACCGGAATCGGTAAAAATATGGTCGGATTAGTTTCAGCTACCCTCTCACTAGCTTCAAGAATCTGGCGTAACAGATTTGGGGATAAACAAAATGCCGATAAATGGTTAGCTGTTTCAAAAGAAATTTATCAAGTGCGCAATCAAGTCCCAAATGTAGATATTGTTCAATCTGGGATGTACCAGGATTCACGTTTTTGGGGGAAACTGGCGCTTGGTGCAATAGAACTTTATAAATCAACGAAAGACACAAAGTATTTAACTGATGCATTTGTTTATGGAGATAGTGCGAAATCTGATTATTGGTGGAGTTGGGGAGACATTGACGCCTTAGCTCAGTATCGAATTGCAGAACACAACCCTCGGTTTATTATCTACCTGAAGAATAATCTTGATGCATTTAATCTTAATAAAACTCAAATGACTTTCGGAGAGGGGACTGTTTATTCATGGGGAACAACTAATACATTTCTTGGTATTGCGCTTCAAGCTATTCTTTGGAAAAAACTGACAGGAAGTTCTGAATATGATACGCTAAAATTTTTCCAGAGAGATTATATCTTGGGGAAGAATCCGTGGGGTGTTTCGTTCATCTATAATATTGGGAAAAAATTCAGTAAGAAATTCCATTCGCAAATCGCTCATTTTCATAACGGGTATCTTCCGGGGGCAGTATCTGCCGGACCGGCACCAAAATCCATCTTAGATTATTATTCAATTCAAAGGGCAGACAATAGTTATTCGGAATTCAATAGTGAAAATACTCTTTATTTCGATGACGAAGCGGACTACATCACTAATGAACCGACTATCATATCGAACGCAACAGCAATTTTTGTCTTTGGATTGTTGGCAAGGTAGCGCTGTTCTATTTTGAAGCATTTCAACTTATAAATCTCTGAATGAGACAAAACGCCATCAGTTTCTTCATCAAAACAGTTAATAAATGAAGATTATTCAGGCACAACGTTTGTTACATCTTATTATGAAAAAAAAGAAACTGCAATGAAAAAATTAAATTTAGTACCAACCGGTATTAGTCTTGTGGATAAAGCCTGGGGAGGATTCTATCGCGGCGGCACGTATCTATTAATCGGGCAGCGAAAATCCGGTAAAACTTTAATAGGGCTTCAGTATGCGATGGAGAGCGCCAAGAACAAAGAAGTTTGTTTATTCTTTACAAGTATGCGGCCTAAAGATCTGATGATACATGCCGCCTCTATAGATTTTGATTTGCAATCTTATATGAATCAAAATTTAGTTATTGTTGTGCGTGTTGCTCCTCCAACTGAAATCTATGAATCAAGCAATCCGGATAATTTTTTAATTGAATATTTTAACGATATTGTTACAGTCGTTGATCAATACCAACCAAATAGATTAATATTTGATGAATTAACTCATTTTATAGGATTTGAAAACCCACAAGCTTTAGAGCAGACCTTCTTACGAACTATGGAATCAATTGAAGAAAAAAATGTTACAAGTCTTTTTGTTATAGCTGAACCGGCGACTCCATTTGCACAACTTCTTGTTGACGGAATAGTTCAACATTCTACGGCAGTAATTTACTTGCAAAAACAAACCGATGAAGACGGCAAATCTACAAGTGGAAGGGCTACTATTACTCCAAATATCGGTCATACTGAAGGGCAGTTTGTTACAGATTATTACATTGAGCCTTACAAAGGAGTTTATTTTGAATTTGAGCAGGCTCCGAAATTCCAGAATCCTTTTCCTATATTAAATACAGTTGAATTGCAGAAGGAACAAAGTACTTTGAAGCCGCCAACATCTCAATCTTCTAAATATAAACCATTGACAAACATCGACACCGTGCCCGAGAAGTTCTCCTTTTCAAACCTGTATGATATTAATGATTTCACTTTAATTTTAAATAATCAAATCGCATTATATAAAAGTACCGGGCAGCCATTTACACTTTTTTCAATCAAACTTGATGAGATCGCCGAGAGTCAAAAAATATTAACAATAAACCAACTTCAGAATGCTATCCGGCTATCCACAGATAAAAAGGATAAACTCTGTATTGTGGGGAACAAAATATTAATTTTAATGAGTAAAGCCGATGATAAAGCTTTAAACGAGTTGGTTTCTAAAATAAAGAGCAACCTGCCCAATTCTGATCCTAAATTTCAGGATGTAATAATGAATTATGTTTTTGCATGCACCTATCAAGTAAATGATAAGGTTGAAAATGCGGAATATATTTTGCATGAAATTTTAGAAGACGAGCCATCACGATAATGAGATCTCCCATGAAAAGGATTACTCTTAAAGTATTTTTAGTACTTGCATTATCCGTTTGTTTATTTCCCCAAAAGAAAGTTGATCAAATAAGAAGTGAAGCAATCCGCCAGATGAATATCGGCAAATACGGTGAAGCTATTGATCTTTTGAATAAAGTAGTTTCTGCAGCTCCCCAAGAGTTTGAAGGATACAATCTTCGCGGACTATCCTACGAAAAAAGAGATCAGCTTATGGAAGCCGTTTTTGATTTCCGGGCGGCTAGAAGAGTAGCTCCCAATAATCAAGAAGTATCTAAAAATTTAGCCCGTGCAACTAAAAACTGGTATGACCAACTTTATTTAAAAATTGAGGGACATAGAAGAGAAATTGCGATAGATGCTACGAAACCTGTAAACTATTTAGAAATTGGAAAATGCTACAAGCACCTTGGTCAATGGGTGATTGCAGAAGAATGGTATGATAAATATTTGAAAAGGGAAGAAGGTTCAGCCGACGAAATTATTCGATATACTGAAATTCTTGCCCGCAATAATCATATTGAAAAGGGAGAAAAAATCCTAAAGATTTATGTTGCTAGGTATCCAGAAGACCACCGCTTGTGGAGTCGTTATGGTTATTTTACGCTCTGGCTGGGGAAGAAAAAAATCGCACTGGAAGCTTTTGAAACGGCATTATCGTTTCGTCCTTATTTCAAAGAAGCAATGGATGGGTACGATTTGGCTCGAGACAAAGGTTACACCTATACTTTTTATGATACTACCTACCGCAAAGCAAAACAGAGCCCTCCGGAATACACTATTGACAAATATTACAGAATGTTGAAGAAAAATCCTGCCGATAGCGAAACGAGATTTGCATTGGTCAACGAACTAAACAAAGTCAATCGTTATGCAGAGGCTTATCAACAGTTAGTTATTTTGCAGCCTAAATTTGGTGAAACAGAACAGTTTATTACGCTATGGGATTTGGTCACCATTGAGCGAGAAAAGTTATTCAATAAAAGAAAAGAAGATTACAAAATTAAATTTGAACTAAACCCTACTGATAAAGAAGCTGCGTTATATTTGGCGGAGGCATACTCCAACCTGAGTGATTACGATAGTGCAATTGTAATTTTAGAAATGTATAAACAATCTGCAGGAGGAGAGCACGATGATGTAAGTTTCAAAATTGCACAATACTCCGCATGGAACAAAAACTGGGAAAAAGCAAATACTAATTTGGATGCAGCCCTTAAAAGCAAACCAGCAAATTTAGATTATCAACTACTTCGAGGTCAATTAAATATTTGGACGGAAAAAGACCTGGATACCGCTGAAACTTACCTCAATAATTATTTAACCAAATATCCGAAAAGTCTGGAAGCCTTGCTCGGACTTGGAGCTCTATATTTGCAAAAAAAAGATTTTGCTCTATCCCAACAATATGCAAATACTGCTTACAGCGTTGATTCAACTAACGCAGCTGTTAATCAACTCATTACAAGCATAGAATTCCGCAAAATGCGTGAAGAACAGGATCAACTTTTTGGTATTCTCTATGAGGGGAGAAACTATTATTACGATGCGAAATGCGATGAAGCGATAACAAAATATGATGACTTCCTTTCTAAAACAGACAACGCAAATATTTATCAAAAGGAATATGCAGACGTACAAACTTGCGCCAAAAATTATACAACAGCCATTTCAATTTATGATCAGCTTCTCAACCAAAATTATGATTTTGATGTAGCATTATCGAGGGCAAATGCATATTATTACAGCGGTGATTCAGTAAATGCACTGAGAGAATTTAAAAAATTATCGGATGAGCAGCCTGAGAATTTTGATCTTAAGGTGCTTGTCGGAGACGCTTATTCTCAAAATAAAATGTTTGGTGAAGCAGAAGCGATTTACTCTGCTTTGTTAGACTCGACATCCGATTCAGTACAAATTGCAATTTTAAATCAACGATTAGGTTGGCTCCCTCCAACAGGGTTTAATTCATTTTTAGCTACATTCCCCAATTATTTGGGACTTTCACCTTACTTTTTCTTTTACAAAGATAATCAAGGTCTCGATGTTAAAACTTATGGCGGACGTGTTGAACTTGGTTTGATTGCATTTCTTTCGGGGGCAATTAGTCTACAGAGGACCAATTTTATTTCACCCACTGCAACTTCTTACTTGACTACTTTCAAATGGAGTTTGTATTTTAAAATTTCAGAATACCTCTTAGCCGGTGCCAGTTTTGGAGGATATAATATAAATTCCACCGTTCGAAGGAAAGGTCCCGTCTCCGACTTTCTGATTCGGTTGGAGAAAAAAGATGTCTATTCAGCTTCTCTGACTTATGAGGATACGGATGCTTCATTAGCAATTTTTTCAAATCATTTAGTTAATAATCGTTATACCGCGAAAGTATATAAATTTAACGGGCAAAATGAATTTAAAAATCATTTAAGATTATCGGGCTATTATAGCTATATCGCACTTTCGGACGGCAACGAAGGGAATGATCTTCAATTGCGGATAGGGAAGAAGTTTTATGATCAAGTTTATTTCGGTTATGAATATTATTATGCTCAATACCGATTTGTCCCTTACTTTGCGGGTACTACTACAGCTATTTATTATGCACCCCAAAATTTCGAATCCCACAGCATTTGGGCTGAAGCAGTCGTTGAAAAAACAGATGAACTAAAAATTGAGGTAGGGGGAAAAATCGGTTATATCCCCTCGGGTGATTCCATGGTAAGGGAATTCTATATCTTAGGAAGTTATACCCCCATTTCTCGTCTAGTTATTAACGGCAGAATTGGTTTTGGCAGCACTTTTAGATATGATTATAACTATAGTTCGGTCTCTACCTCGCTTTCAGCCTATTGGAGTTTCTAAAAACTGTAAGATTTTGAGACATATTTTTTGATTTATCCTATTCTGAAACACTTCTCCAGAATGTAATCTCCCTTTTTATCCTAAAAAGAGTATTTTTTTTGTGGCATAAGAGTTGGTCAACTCCATAACACATAAAGAATTACTTGAATGAATTTAAAACAAAATATTAGGAAGACGTCAATAACGTTAACAAATACCCAAACTTCCAAAGCGGTGAAGGAAGATAGGGGGCGGTTATTGATCAAAAGAATTTTCAGTACAGGTTTTATTTCTTTAGCATTAATTGGAGTTATTTATTTTACTCTTCCTTTTACGATACTATCGTTCGGGTCACTTTTAGAGTACTCAACACTCGTATCTCTTTTTATTTTTCTTATCGTACTACTCTTCAGATACTTTTCAATCCTGGTAATGGCTTATCTTTACATTAACAATTATACTTTTAACAGAAAAGAAGGATTCTATCCTTTTGTTTCCATTATTGTACCGGTTTATAATGAAGGTAAAGTGATAACAGCCTCAGTCCAATCGTTACTGAATTTGGACTATTCAAATTATGAAATTATTGTTGTGAACGATGGTTCAACTGATGATACTTATGAAGTAGCAAAGCAAATGGTTGGTTACAAAAAAGGTAAATTCGGAGATGTCAAAGTCTCCGTAATTAATAAACCTAATGGTGGTAAGGCAAAAGCCTTGAATGCCGGAATCAGTTTTTCTAAAGCAGAAGTAGTTCTTTGTATGGATGGAGATTCTCAATTGTCTGAAGACTGCATTAGGGCTGCTGTGAGACATTTTGTTGATCCGTCTATTGGCGCCGTTGCAGGGAATGTAAAAGTCCAGAATAGAAGAAAATTCTTTACTGATTTACAAGCTCTTGAGTATATCGAAGGACTGAATATGGCAAGAGCTGCTCAAAGTTTTATGCGATTAGTAAATATTATTCCAGGCCCGGTGGGTTTATTTAGAAGAAAAGCAATTGAAGATGCCGGCTATTATTCAAGTGATACTTTTGCTGAAGATGCTGATTTGACGTTAAAAATTCTTGCACATGGTTGGAGAATCTTCTATGAACCGCGTGCCATTTCTTACACAGAAGCCCCGGAAAAACTCCATCAGTTGCTAAAACAACGTTACAGATGGACTCGAGGAATCCTTCAAGCTATTCGTAAGCACAAAAAATTATTAGTAAACCCTACAATTAATTTCGGTGATACTTTTGTCCTTTGGACAATGGTTTATGAAGCTTTAATTTGGCCTACAATGAATATTTTTTCTAATCTCTTCTTTATTTTTGCGGCTGTATTTTATGGGTTTTCAACCCTGATCTTTTTTTGGTGGGCTGGTTTGGCATTGTTAGATATGTCCACGGCGCTTTATTGTATAGCAGTTGAAAAAGAAGAAATTAGATTAATTCCCTATGCAATAGTTTACCGTATGTTTTTTGTTTTAACAATTGATATATGTAAAGCAATGTCCACAGTTGAAGAATTTTTAGGATTCGAGATGCAGTGGGGAAAATTAGAACGAATCGGTTTAAAACCGTTAGCTGAGTAATTTTTATATAGTAAAGGTGAAAAAATGGAACTGATACCTATTTTAGCAACAATCATTTTAATGGCAACAATAAGTACTTTTATTCTTGCAATCGGAGCTTATATCTTGTACAAAGTAAGAGAGCGACAAGGGCAGCAAGTCGAAGTATCTCAACCAGCTACTTTACAAGCTGAACTGCTAACACCTGAATTAATAGCCGAACAGTTGCAAGCTCAGGAACACCAGAAGGCTCCAGGTCAAATTATGTTCGAGCCGGTAAGAACCCCTTCTCAACCAAGCTACCGTCCTCAATCTGAACCGATATTTGTTCAGCAAAGAGCGCAGGCTGGTCCTCAACCAGTTCCGGCAAGGAATACTCCGCCAGCACAGCAATACAATCAACCAAAACGGGCAGAAGCGCATCAGCAAACGATGACTGCACAAACCGGTGATCAGAAATTTATGAAATATACGAGTGAAGGTTATGTTCCAGCTAAAGAAAATGTTAAAAGCCAGGGAGCGGTTAAGTGGAGGTAACGAAAAACAAAGGGTTTACGGTTAACTCTTTGATCGTTTTTTCTTTAGGCACACTCTTTATGCTTGCCTCTATTGTCGTCTATCTGCTGATACTCAAAGGAGTAATGGGGAGATTCAGTTATAAGGAAGCATTTACTGATGTTAATTCAATTAAAAAAGTCGTTGCCGGGGAAGGAAATAAAATAGCTATTCTTTATTCACAATATACCGAGAACAGACTTCCTCCAGGCAGTACATGGACGAGTGACAACATAACAACATGGAAAAAATTCTTAAACAATTACACATTGAGCTATGATATTATTCAAGACAATGACATTGAAAAGGGGAAACATTATAAGTATGAAATCTTGATCCTTCCCGGTGCTCAGGCTTTAAGTGACGAAGAAGTTATCAACATCAAAAAATTTATTGACGGAGGCGGCTCTGTTTTTGCTACCAGCGGAACGGCTTCTTTTTCTGCAGATGGCAAATGGAGAGGCTGGGAATTTTTTAACGAAGTTTTTGGAATGAAATTTATTAAGGAAGTTGAGAGGGATGAAGTAACTAAAATTCATACCTTAAGAGGGAATTTACCAATTACTGCAAATATTCCTACCGGATATCCATTAAAAGTTGCAACGTGGGATAGACCGATTCAAGTTGAGGTATTGGAACCGCGTTCCACTCAAGTAAGTTTTTGGTATAACTATCGTTTGCAAGATGGCTTGGTTCGTGAAGAAGTTAAAAAAAGCGGGGGAATAGTTTACGGTTCATACGGAAAAGGGCGATTCGTTTGGATGGGGTTTGAAATTAATTCTGTTATCGGAATACAGGAAGATTACATCTTCTTTGATCGTCTTTTTCACAATGCCTTGAGCTGGCTGCGATATAAACCACTCGCCTATGTTAAAGATTGGCCCCAAGAGTACAAAGCAGCAGCCATGCTGGCGGTTATGGTTGGTGATCAGCCTCAGAATGTGAGAAATATTTTATCTCTCTTGAAAGCAGAAGGAATTAAAGCAACTTTTTTTGTTGACCCCGCTAAAGTTTCGAATTATAACGACCTCGTCAAAACAATTGCTTCTTATGGCGATATAGGTGCGATAGTGGATATCGGATTTAAAGCTTCAGTAGATGACACTACAAATAAACTTGATGACTATGATACACAAACGAAAAAAGTCAGACAAGCGAATACACAAATTGAAGTGATTAAAGGAGTTCACGCTGACGGATTACTTCCCTATTATGGTCTTTTTGATGATAACAGCCTCCGCGCAATTGCAGAAGCCAAGTTCAAATATGTTCTCACTGATTCTCTAACGGACAGGTCGGTTCCCAGAGTTATTATCAAAGGCGAGAACACAGTTATTTCAATCACCAAAACTGCCAGAGATGACTATGAAGTAATTCGAGATTTCGGATTGACACAACAAGAGTTTCAACTTTATACCTACAAAGAAGATGTAGATAGGGTCTTATTTGAAGGCGGATTGTATGTTTTTAAACTCCATACAGAATTTCAATGTCAGCCGCAAAATATTTCTGTTTTAAAGGATTTGTTAAAATATATCAATTCAAAACAAATATGGGTTGCCTCGGGAAATGAGATTTACAATTGGTGGGTGAAGAAAAATAAAGTTGAAATGCGGGTTGAACCACGAGGGGAGTCACGCGTTACCGTTTCGATTAGTAACCCGGGTATTGAAAAATTAACAGAAATAATGCTCGAAATTGACTTGCAAATGAATGTAACAAATATCGAAATATCTTCAGAGATAATTGGAACAATTCAGCCTGCATTTTCGTTTAACCCGGCAACCCACATGCTGTACCTTAAAATTAAGGAATTTAAACCGGGTGAAACCAGAATCTATTACGTTGATTACGATAAACCAAAAGTTTGATCAGGAAATTTGTCATGAAAAGAATTTTATTTATCCTTTTGAATGTTTCGCTTTTTTATTATGGGTGTGTTGAAGCTGTAACCTCTCCAACTTCAGCCGGAACAGGTACAACGGGAGATAGTCAAAATCCAACTATAACTTTACTGTATCCTCTAACAAATGATACGCTCCAACTTGGGAGTAACGAATTTCTTTTTAAAGCTACAGATGATGTTAAGGTTCGGGCAGTAGAACTTTGGGTGGATAGTACTTATCAAACATTAATAAATTTTGATACAGTTACTACCACAAGTCCTACAATTCTCTGGACGATAGACTCGACCTATCTGGGAACAAGAATAAAATATTTCTTAAGAGTTTATGATACAAGCGGAAAATCTACTGACAGCCCGGTACAAACAAACATCTTTGTTGCTAAAGTAATTGTCCCCCCAAAAGCGCCAACAGAATTGGCTCTGCAAAAATTATCGCCAACTATAATCAACCTCTCATGGAAACATGACTATTTGAATCTTAATGGTTTTAGGATTTACCGAAAAACCGAAGCGACTGGAATCTATGCAAAGATTAAAGAAGTCGCTGCAAAAAGTTTTAATGCGAATGATGAATCCGTTGACCCGTTGTCTGTTTATTTTTACAAAGTTGTTGCATATAATGAGAGGGGAGAATCTCCTTCATCAAACGTAGTCTCAAGTTCCGGAAGTGCATCAGGTGGAACAATCCTTGCTCCTACAAATGTCTCTGCTGTTGCATTAGGATCAAGAAAGATTTTCTTGAACTGGCAAGACAACTCAGATAACGAAAACTATTTTAAAATTGAAAGGAAGACTCTTTACTCTAATTATGAACAAATTGGAATCCTTCCCTTCAACGTCACTTCTTTCAAAGATTCTGGGTACGGACTTGTTCCTAGCACAGACTACATCTACCGTATAAAAGCAGTGTCAAACGATGATTCTGTAACGTCCGCCGAAGTTAGCACTAAAACCTTAAATTATGATCTTCTAGTTCCTCAAAATCTTAGGACAATCAATCTTAACTCAAAAACTGTCCGATTAGTCTGGGTTGATAACAACACAAATGAAACTCAAACATTGATAGAAAGAAGATCCGCTTCCTCATTAACTTATTCTATAATTGGCTCAGCCCAAGCCGATGAAACTCAATTTGATGATGCGGATGTAATATTTGGTCTTACCTATTATTATAGAATTCGGGTTACGGACAACATTAATTTTTCAGGATACACAAATGAAGTTTCTGCTAATGTGCAGTCGGTGTCAATTAATGCTCCATCGAACCTTCAGGCATACTATGGTCCAAACAACACAATCAATTTGACATGGAGAGACAACTCAAATAACGAGGTCAATTTTAGTGTTGAAAGAGCAAGTGATACATCACTTGCAGATTTTACAGAGATTGCTGTAAGTGATAAGGATATTGCAGAATTTGTTGATGCTTCTACGGTTGGAGGTAAAACATACGCCTACAGAATTAGAGCGACTGATGGGATAGTTTTTTCTGGCTATTCCAATGTTATTACAATAAAGAATCCCTCTAAGTGAGAATATTAAGCAATTACGATGAACACTACGATTAATAGAGAACATCTTGAACTAATAAAGACTCTGATTGGAACTATCAGGGATCCGTTTTTTTTGATTGATCAAAAAGGGGATATACTGTATAGGAATGATAAATCAATCGCTGTTTTCTCACTCACCGATGAGATTCAAAATATTATAGAAATCTTCGATGAACACGAAGCGGGACACATTGAAGATATCTTAGAAAACTTAAAGTATGAAATATTCCCGGTAGAAAAGAAAGGGAGATTCAGGCTTCATACGAAGCAAGAATATCAACTGCACTTCCAAATAAATAATTATCAGCATGAAGGTAATAACTTTTATTTTCTTCATTTTGATAAGAGTGAACATGCGGCAGGCGTTGAAGGGAAAACAGTTCAATTTAATCTTTCGACAGAAGAAATTTCTGCGGCTTTCTCGAATCCTGATATACTCGCTACCATCATGGAAATTCAGTCAAATTATCCTTTTACTTTTCTTGGGAAGAACAAACTGCAAGTTTCCATCAATAATCTCGAGGAATTGATTTGGCTAAAAGACAGTGAAAACAAGTATCTCTTAGTCAACCAAAATTTTGCCGAAACATTAGGATTAAGAATTCCCCAGGTAGAGGGACGTTCAGAAGAGTTTTTTCTCCCATCGTTTAATCTTGATTTTTATAATTCGATGGAATCCTTTCTAAAAACCACGGGCAACACTCTAATTATCAAGGGGATTCCAGCAAAAGGTTTTACAAGTTACCATGAATATCAGTCTATCGTAATTCCTCTGCTCGATGCCGATAACAAGGTTATAGCGGAATTGGGGATTGCTCAAAAAGAAAAAACACAGGATAAATTTTCTCCATCACAAGGTGGGGGTTATTCAACCCAAGATTTAATAAATTCGATCTTGTTTCCCGTTTGTATTCTTAATGAACAGGCAAGAATTGAAAAAGTGAATGTTCCTTTTTCTGAATTAGTCGGACTTGATTTTTCCACTGGGGAAAGTGTTCACTTGAACCAGATCTTTCCGCAATCAGTTGCGAAGGAGATTGCGGAAGCAATAAAAGCAAACATCGAGGAACTTTCTATTGCAATACCTTTCCGTAACGGAACAACTGTGCGACAGCTTCAAGCAAAAATTAAAAAATTAAATAGTGACAAATTTGAAACAAATGCTTATTTTTTGGTCGTAGAATTTCTTGATGCTTTTGATGACTTTGAAGCGTTTATTAAAACAAGAGGAAAAATGTTTGACGTACTAATAAAATCTTTACCGGATCCAATTTTGATTTATGACGCAGAAAATCTTCGTTTTCTTGAAGCAAACGATGCTGCAATTTCGCTTTATGGATACTCACACGAAGAATTTTTGCAAATGGATCTTACCGACTTATATTCGCCAGAAGATATTCAAACCTTGCTCGACACCCCGGTGCAAGATAAAAAGAAAATTTTTTCCGGTCCATTCAATCATAAAAAGAAAGATGGCTCAACTATTAAGGTAGAAATATTTAAGGAAGTCTTCACTTTTGAAAAAAAGGAAGCGCACTTTACCATCATTAAGAATATTTCTGCAAGCGTAGAAAAAGATAATGAATTTAACCTCTACAAATCTGTTTTTGATGAAACTAACGAATTAATTGCAGTGACAGATAATTCGGGTTTTATCAAATCGGTCAATCAAAATATTGTTCTTTTTGTGGGGATAAACAAAACGAGCTTAGTCGGAAATTCACTTATTTCACTTTTTAGTGATGCTGACCGTGCGAATATTACTTCAAAGATATTTTCAGCTAATCTTTCAACTTCTACTAAACTCAAGGTTGAAATTAAAAATGCTCAAAAAATATTTATTCCCGCTGAACTAACTGTTATTCCGAAACTAAATTCGATCGGCGTTGCCGAATTTTATACTATTTTGATTAAACCTGCACCAACAGACACAAAAGAAATTAATGCTGCAAGTATTGAGAAAAAATCTGGTAAGCGCTTAGAACCTTCGCAGCTTTCAACTATCTTTCATGAAATTCTTACTCCGATCAATGTCATGCTGGGATTTCTTCAAGAGGTAAAAGAGAGTATCCCTTCGCCCACTTCAGATCAAAAAGAAGCATTAGCCTATATCCAAGAAAATCAGCGCGAATTGATGGCAACGATGAACTCTATTGCCGAGTATTCCACATTGTTAAAAGAAGAAGATGAATCTCCCTCCGTTACTTTTTCATTGCCGGATACTTTTGATAAAGTTAAACAAGAATTTAGTGAAGAGCCAGGACACAAAAAATATAATCTCATTACAAAAATTTCTCCGCTCTGGCTGGAAGGAGTAGAACAAAAGTATAAAATGTTTTTCGGCACCATCGCAAGTATTTGTGCCAAAATAAGTGATGAAAACCATTTTTATTTCTCTGTTGAACAGCTCGATGAAAACGATTTTATTTTTTCAATCCGGGATGAGTTAGCTGGTATTTCTGATAAATTACTCTTTGCTCTTGAACCTGTTTTAATTCAAAACGCTGATGTTTCTCAAATTCGTGCCTATGGCGTTTCACGATTTGCTATTTTGTCAATACGTGAACTTATGACTACCTTAAACTGTAAAGTTGAAATAACCAGAAAAGGTAGTCTTCCTTATGAAATGGGATTTATTTTTCCTCTAAAACAAATTGGAACGCAGCCAGTTCAAAAACAGATCGAAGAGCAAAAAAGACAAACAGTTAATGATAGAACTGCTACGCATGAATTTGTACCGAAGACAACACAAATAAGTGAGCCAGTTCATTCCAGGCAAACACCTTTTGACCGACATGCCACAATGTCCGGTGAAGATTTTGAGAAAGTTACTCCGCCGCCTACTCAGCAAGTGGAGGAGGTACCGGTAAGACTTAGAAGAACAATTGTTGAAGAATTTCACGAAGCCCCGAAAGTCCAAAAAGTTCTGGAACTTCGCAAACTTTCTTGTCTCTACATTGAAGACCAGGTTGATTCGCAAATCCTCTTCAAAGTTCAGATGAAAGAGCTTGGAGAAATTAAATTTGCAGTTAGTTTTGAAGAAGCGCTTCCGCTTATCACCAGTCAAAATTTTGATTTTATCGTAATGGATATAAATCTCCAAGGGGAATATAACGGTTTAGACGCATTAAAAATGATTCATCAAATGCCAGGATTTAAATCGCTTCCAATTATTGCCGTAACTGCTTATGTTCTTCCGGGTGATAAAGATAAATTTGTTGCCGCCGGATTTAACGAATTTATTTCAAAACCTATCTTCCGTGAAAAAATGATAGAAGCTTTAGAAAGAATCTTTCTTAAGTAATGTGTTGTTTTTCATCTGTTTATACTCTTAGAGATACCTCTCTTGTTTATGAAATAACTTTTGGTCGTCATCCCAAAGAGTGATGGTATTTCTAACTGCAATACTTTTAAATCGAGATTTATATTTAATCTGCTAAAAAATTATCATTCTTTTAAATTCCTCAAAAAAAATACTTGACACGCTTACCTTTTCATAATAAATTGCCATACAAATGTATGGTATTTTGTAATGTGAATAATCGGGATTCATGGAACGGAAGTGTGTTTATGTCAAAAGAACTTACTGAGATTCAGATTAAAATATTAAATTTTCTAATTGAACAAAAAGTCGGTATTGGAATTCCTCCCTCGCTGGCGGAAATTGCCATCCATTTCGGATACAAAAACAGAGCGTCTGTTCATCAACATTTAAAGGCAATCCAAAAAAAAGGATATATCAAGGTAAATCCAAGACTTTCGCGAAGCATCGAAATAACGATGGAAGAAAAGTACTTTATTTCCAAACCTATTGTAGGTGAGGTTGCGGCTGGAAATCCTTTAACTATCTATCCTGATTCGATTGATACGATTCAACTACCAACCGTGGTGAAAATGCCGCACGGGTCTTTTTTATTACGCGTTAAAGGAGATAGCTTAAAAGATGCATATATTTTTAACGGTGATGTTGTAATTGTAAAGCCAGACTCTGAGCCTACGAATGGACAAATAGTAGTTGCGGTTTTGGAAGATGCTGCCGTAGTAAAAAGGTTTTTTAAGAAAGAGGGGAGCATTGAACTACATTCCGAAAATCCTGAGTATAAACCAATTATTATTAATGCTGCTGACCCGAAATTTATAATAGTTGGAATAGTAGTCGGCATCTACCGGACGATGGGGAAGAAAAATACTTTTAGCTAATATAATCTATTGAATCAACATCAACTCATTTAATACAAGGTAATTATGGCGATATATTTAAAGATATACATCTTAGTGTTATTGCAATTTAGTGGAATTTTGATCCCTCAAAATTTGAAATTCATTGCCATGTCAGATAGTCGAGGCAGTAATAAGGGGGTAAACAAAAAAGTTCTCTCATCGCTGGTGGAGCATATGATGAGAAATCAACCGGATGCTAAGTTCGTTATTTTTGCAGGCGATTTAGTTAATGGGAGCAAGACAAATCCAACTGAAACTATTGAACAACTGTTACATTGGAAAGAAATAATGGCACCTATTTACAACAATCCAAAAATGGTTTGGCCAAAGATTTGGGTGGTTGTTGGAAATCACGAAGTGCAGCATCCGAAAGATGAAGAAAATTTTCGGAAGATTTTTCCCGATGTTTTCTTAAACGGACCCACGGATGAAAAAGGCATTTCATATTCTTTTGATTACGAAAAACACCATTTTGTTTTTGTTACTTCAGACCGCTGGTACTATGGCAAGCCGAATGACACCACAGACGATAAGCGCGATTGGCACTATATTAAAAATTTAGACTGGCTCGAGAAGGATCTAATGGAGGCGAGAAAAAGAGAGGTGAGTGATATTTTTGTTATTAGTCATGAGCCTGCTTTCCCCATAGGCGGGCATTTACGTGATGGTTTGCCAAATCTTGGTTTAAATTTAAAATTACCATTGGATTCAACACGGCAGTTGTATCTCAATCAGCGAAATGAGTTTTTACGGATTCTTAAAGAATACAAAGTCACCGCATATATTTGCGGTCACGAGCATCTTTACGGCAGGGAGTCGGTTGATGGAATTTACCAAATTGTTGCCGGAAGTTCAGGTGCACCGCTCTATTATCTTAATCCGAAGTATGATGAACCGAAAAACCCTGAACAAGAATTTACCTATGAGCAGGCTATTCCGTATTATCAAACGCTAAATTATTTTTATGGACCGGGAGAAAATTCCCAGGCTTCAAGAGATTTTTGGGGGATGCGCGCTTTTGAATATGTTCTATTTGATGTAAAAAAAAGTAAAGTTCAGGTAACAACGTATGGCGCTTTTCCAAAAGAAAATTCAAACACAGAGCCGGGATCCGAAATTAAAATAATTGACAGATTCACTATAAAAAAATAATATGCTGATAAAATCCATTTTTATAACGATCTACTATTTTCTTGCTGTTTCTCTTTTCCCTCAAGAAAAGGTTTATAATCTTGATGAAATTGTTGTCACTGCCGGGAGAACCGTAAGCAAAATGTCGGAAATGACAAAAAATATTCAAATCATAAAACCGGGGGATATAGCTGCTTCACCGGTAAACAGCATACAAGATTTGCTTCAGTACACTGCCGGAGTTGATATTAAACAGCGCGGAGTGGAAGGGGTGCAAGCTGATGTGAGTATCCGTGGCGGAACATTTGAACAAACGCTGATAATGATTGACGGCATAAAAGTGAGCGATCCGCAAACAGCTCACCACAATCTAAATCTTCCAATTACTTTAGATCAAGTAGAACGAATTGAAATTGCGAAAGGCGATGGTTCGAGTGCATTTGGTCCAAATGCGATTGGAGGAGTAATCAATATCATCACTAAAAAAGGGAGTGAAAAAAGCGCTGCCGTTCAGCTTACCGGCGGTGGAAACGGATTTTATGATGCCACGTTATCCGGTGGTTATGGATTCAATTCAATGAGTAATCATTTTTCTTTATCAAAAAAGAGTAGCGACGGTTACCAGCACAATACAAATTTTGATGAAATACATGCTTCATATCGTTCATCTCTTGTTCTTGGTGAGCAACTGCTCAACTTTTCATTCGGTTATGATGATAAACAATTTGGCGCAAATAATTTCTATTCAGATAAATATCCTAATCAGTGGGAACATACTCGAACAAAGTTGGCAAGCGTTTTCGGTGAAATGAATGTTGCGAAAATTGTTCTCTCTCCTAAATTTTATTGGCGGAGAAATGACGATGAATATCTTTTAAATTATTTGAATCCTTTGTTTTACCGGAATATTCACAGAACAAATGCTTATGGGGCGGAACTGCAGGCTGCTTTGCAAACAGAAGTAGGAACAACTGCTTTTGGCGCTGAATATAACCGTGATATTATTGCAAGTTCAAATTTAGGAGATCACTCGCGCGAACGAAAAGGAATTTTTGCCGAACAGAAAATTTCCGTTAAAAATGTGAATACAACGGTTGGTTTTTTCGCTTACAACTACGCAAATATCGGGTGGAAGTTATGGCCCGGTTTAAGTGTCGGGTATAATATTTTTCCGGAAGTTCGGGTCTATGCTTCGTACGGGAAGGCTTTTCGTCTGCCAAGTTATACGGAACTTTATTACAATTATTTTGTAATTCCGAAGAACGGAACTCAGAAAGGGAATCCCGGTTTGCAGTATGAAGAAAGTTCGAACTACGAAGCCGGATTTCATGTCAAGGGAGAAAAATTTTCTACCTCGTTCAGTTTGTTTAGAAGAAATGGATATAACATTATTGATTGGGGTAAAGCAGCCACTGATTCAATATGGCATTCATACAATATTGTGAACACGGTAACCAATGGTTTTGAGGTTAATACTGAACTTAACACAGAAGAAATTTCTTTGCGAATGATTAAAAGAATAACGGTCGGTTATACGTATTTAAATGTTGTGGCATCACTTAACAGAGAGAATTTTCAATCGCGGTATGTGCTTGACCATTTGCGTCATCAACTTGTTGTGGGAATTACAAATGCATTGTTTTTCGATATAACGCAGACGTGGATGCTTCGCTACGAGAACAGAATTACCGGCGACAAAAATTTTCTTGTTGATATGCAGATGAGAAAATCCTTCGCTAATGTTGATGTATTTATAAAAGCGACAAATCTTTTTAACAAATCGTACAAAGATTTTACCGGCGTTTTTCTTCCCGGTAGATGGGTGTTTGCTGGCATGAAATTATCGCTGCATTAAGTCTTGTTTTGGCATCAGATAAATTTCATTTAAGTTTTAACAGGAGTTTATAAGAAAAAAGAATAATGATGAAAAATTCTAAACATATTATTAAAGAACTTGAAAAACTTGTTTCTCATACTAAAATTGAGATCGGCGGTTTTTTTGACCCGATTGAAGGTTACTCATATGAACCTATAAAAGATTATATAAAAGCGGTTGCTTTCCAGACCAAACCGGAAACAGCTTCTCACGATTTATTTAAAACCCTAATAAAAGATGTTTTGGATTATGACAATTTAAACGCTTTTAGCGAAGTGAACATCGGTTTTGGTTTTGTTGATTTTATGCTCAAAGAAAGCGCCGGGAATCCTATTCTTATCGAATTAAAACCGCTCTTTAAGGTTGGTAAAAATAAAACTTTTCTTAAAGCTGACTCGCTTGATTATACAGCGCATAAAGATCAAATCCTTAAATATTTAAGTTCTAAAAAGAATGAATATATTATTCTGACAAACTTAAAAGACGCATTCCTCTTCAGTAGAAATGCTATTATTGAATTCGCACCTTTCAAGCATCTAACTTTTGCCGAGCTGCTGACCAAGTTCTTTGAATATGAAAACCTTTGGGACACCGTTCGCCGTATTGAAGACGATGATGTTAAAATTGATTTGGATAAATCTTTCTTTACCGATTTGAAAAACTGGTACAAAGAGTTTCAGTGCATTCGGTTTGTGGAAAATGAGAAGTTTTCTAAAGAAGAACTGATCGTTTTACTGCTTAACAAAGTAATCTTTATTAAAACGCTGGAAGACTTCGGCTTAGTACAATTCAAACATTTGGTTGATGAGTACTACGATAAGAAAGATAAGTGGGGCGCAAAAGGAAGTGAAAAAATCTTGAGCTTTTTCTTCCATAACCTGGAAGAATATTTTGATTACTTCTATGATACGGAGCTTTTTAAAACTAGAATTTGGGATTACGTAGTTAAAGACAAACAGAATACTAATGCCTTTCTTGATGTCTTTGAAAAAACACTCGGTTTAGATGCTTGGAACAGTACTTTTGGACGGGGGATGATCCATTACAATTACCGGTGGATTGATGAAGATATTTTTGGAAAAGCATACGAAACTTTTATTGCCGAAAACAAAAAAGATTCCGGTATCTATTATACATCGAAAGATATTACTCAATACATGGCAAAAAAGATAGTAACCTTTCTTTTCGAGCAAATAGTTGACGATATTATAAAATATGTTCATAAAGATATTGCTGATTATGAAGCTGCAAACAAATTGCTGGAAACTCTTTATCAAATAAAAATTATTGATCCTTCTTCAGGCAGCGGCAGTTTTTTAATTAAAGTTTTGCGGGAAGTGTATGCTTATTATCAAAAAATTGATCAAGCAACTGCCTGGGTTGAAAGTTTTGACCACGAAAACCTTTTTGATATGCCGGAGACTTACACAAAAACAATCGAATTTAGGAAGCAGCATAATTTTTCTAACCATTTACAACTAATTTCAAAAATTATTCTTCGCCATATTTATGCCGCTGATATTGATGAACGGGCTTTAGATACCGCGAAGACAAATATTTGGAAAGAAGCTATCAAGCTAAGACCTAAGATTTATAACTACAAAAAGCTCAATGGCGCAAGCAGCCACATTCTTCCGAATCTTGAATTAAACTTTTGCACCGGTGATAGTTTAGCGGATTTACCCATTGAACAACAACTTTCTATTCTTGAATCCGAACACAAACAAGATATTAAAAGAATGTTTGTCATCCGCAATAAATATGAACAAAATCCTTTTTTCCCCGAAGACATTGATGAAGCGGTTCAAATAAAACAGAAATTGTATGACAGATTAAAATGCGAGCTTTCACAAATTGAAAAACCGGTTTTTCTCTGTGTATCATTTTTCACTGCTTATTTTGATGAAGAGGGAAATCCTCTGCCGCAAGACCGGCAAGGTTTTAACGGTGTTATCAGCAATCCTCCATGGGAAGCCATTAAGCCGATTGAAAAAGAATTTGCAGGAAAAGGAAAAGGTTCTTCTGATATTCTTGATTTTAAAAAATGGTTTAATAAAAAATTAGAAGCGGATCAAACCTTCAAAAAAGAATGGGAAGAATATAAAAACGGTTACGAGCTTTACAACGCTTATATAAGCGAAAGGTATTACTATCAAGGAAACGGCGATCCTAATTTTTATAAATATTTCCTAGAACGTGACTTGGAAATTCTCAAAAAAGACGGGATGCTTAACATTCTTATTCCTTCAGGCATTCAAACAGACCAGGGAAGCTCCGAGCTGCGTAAACTATTAACCACAGAATATCTTTTGCAGGAAATTTCTTCCTTTGAAAATAAAGGGTATGAAAAAATAATCGACGGGAAAGCTATAAGAATAAAACTTTTTCCAGAAGTTCACCCACAGTTTAAGTTCTCAATCGTAAATGTAGTAAAAACTCCGTCACATCCCTTTTCAACTTTTGACGCAAAGTTTTATCTGCATCACCCAAAAGAATTGTATGAAAAAGCGCCGATTGAATATACCGTTGACCTGATTAAAAAATTTTCTCCCGAAAATCTTTCCATTATGGAATTTAGAAGCGGCGATGATTATACGTTATGCGCAAAATTAAGAAGCGGAAATAAATTGTTTGGAGAGCTTCCGTATAAGTTAAATTCAGAGTTTCACATGACTAATGACAGTAGCTTATTCCATAACAAAAAAGAAATTGTTGAATTAAGCGAAAAGGAAAGAGAAAAATTTCTCTGTTTGTATGAAGGGAAAATGATTCACCAATTCAGTTCTTCTTTTGATGAACCAAGATATTATATTCTCGAAAGTGAAGCTAAAGCATCTCTGCTGGCAACTGAAAGAAACAGAGTAAAAAGATTATTCGGCTTAAAACAATCTGCGGTGAATAAATTAAAAATTAATCTCGATTATCAAGATTATCGTTTAGTCTATCGAGCAATCGGCAGTTCAACAAATGAGCGCTCAATCATTGCTTCTCTTGTTCCGAAAAAAGTTTTTCTCGGGCATTCACTTAACTACTTAGCCAATTACCTGTGGGAAGATGAGATGGTTAAACAAGTAGAAACGCCGAAAGAAGATGCACTATTGCTTCTGTCGTTGTTTAACTCGCTTACGCTTAACTATTATATCCGCAATAAAATTTCCGCTAACTTAACGATGAATTTTATGAACGAACTGCCGATACCGGAAGCGACACAAGAGCAAAAAGAATATATTGTAAAAACCGGTTTAACGATTCTCTATCTTAGCAGTAAAGATGAAGATTACGATAACCTTCTACGTCAGCTTAAAACAAAGATTGATAAAAAAGCCGATATAATTAAACTTCGGGCAGAACTGGAATTTTTCATTGCCAAAGAACTTTTTAACCTAACAAAAGAGGAATGGGATTATCTGACGGCGACTTTTGTTTATGGAGCAAAATCGGAGACAAAGAGAGAATTAGATCAAATTATAAGCTATTCAAAAGAATTATTTACCGATAAAATAGAGGACAGATAAATACAAAGGACTTCGATTCTACTTTTTACTTTCAACTTATGCACAATGTGGTTTCAAAAAGAAATAACGCTTCAGCAAAAAAAAAGAGGATTTCATTTAATCACGAATGAAATTCTCAACCAGGTTCCGGAGATAAGAAAAATTTCCATCGGACTAATGCACGTTTTCATTCAACATACATCGGCTTCATTAACCATAAATGAAAATGCAGACCCCGGTGTGCGGGTTGATCTGGAATCTCACTTCAACAAAATCGCACCTGAAAATTCATCGCATTACATTCACACCAATGAAGGTTTGGATGATATGCCGGCACACATTAAAGCGTCAATGCTGGGATCGTCGGTTACCATTCCCATTACAAACGGAGGAATAAATCTTGGAACCTGGCAAGGTATTTATCTCTGCGAACATCGCAATTACGGCGGTGCGAGAAGTATCGTGGTAACGATTAACGGGGAAGTATAAAATGAAGATTACAACAGTTGATGTAACACCTGATTCGTGGAAATATATTGAAGAACTTTTCGGCAGCAACGGAGCCTGCGGTGGTTGCTGGTGCATCAGTTGGCGCATCGCAAAAGATGATAAATGGGACGACGTGAAAGGGATCGAAGCAAAAAAGCGTTTTAAGAAATTAATTACTTCAGGGAAAGCGCACGGTGCGCTTGCTTTTTCTGGTGATGAAGTAATCGGCTGGTGTTCATTCGATAAACGTATTGATTATTTGAAACTGGATCGAGCGCCAAGTTTAAAATGCGATGATGCTGAAAATGTCTGGTCTATTCCCTGCTTCTTCATCAAAAAAGAATTTAGAGGGAAAGGCGTTGCAACCGCGTTATTAAAGCATTCCGTGAAGTCTTTGCAACAACAAGGAGTAAAAATTATAGAGGGTTACCCTGTAAAATTGGAAAAGGAATTGCCGGCAGCTTTTGTTTGGACGGGAACGCTATCTCTTTATGAAAAAGAAGGCTTTACGGTTGTAAGCAATAAAAAAGGTAAACAAAGAGTAAGGAAAGTGTTTCCGTAAGATATCATTTTGCACAAATTTCATGGCATTGGATAATTCCGTGAAAGTATATACTTTTAGCATACACAAAAAGTGAATTTATTTATGAAAACTATTTCCTTAAAAATAGATGATGTTATCTTTAATGAGACCGAGAAAGTCTTAGCAAAAATTAAAAAGCCAAGGAACCGGTACATTAATGACGCTTTGAATTTCTACAACAAACTCCATAAGCGGAATGCACTTTCAGAAAAATTGCAGAGGGAATCTGAACTTGTAGCTAAAGATTCATTAAAGATATTACACGAATTTGAAAAAATTGATGACAACGATTAAGCAGTTTGATATTTGGATAGCTGATCTTAATCCTAGAATCGGAACCGAATCGGGAAAAGTGCGACCGGTTCTCATCGTTCAGACTGATTTGTTGAATGCCTATCATCCATCTATAGTTATTTGTCCTATCACAACCAACATTTATGATGAGAGTGAAATATTACGGGTGCATCTTAAAAAAGGAGTTGGAGGCGTTTCTGCAAATTGCAGCATCATGATAGACCAGATTAGAGCGATAGATACTATCCGATTGAAAAAGAAAATTGGAACTTTACCAATCTTTCTGGCCGACCGGGTAAAAGAAAACTTAAAAATAATTCTGGATTTAGATTAAAGTATTATTCAAGTAATCTATCATAAAAATTTAATAACAAAACGAGGAATATTCTATATGAAAACCGAACAAACAGATTTACTAACTGCCGGCAATATTGCAAAAGCATTATCCATTTCTGATGCAAAAGTTAAAAAAGCAATTACAGAGCTTGGGATAAAACCGACGGCAAAAAAAGGAATTTGCAACTTGTACTCGAAAGAAGTCGTTGCAAAGGTTAAAGCGACAATAAAATAAACAATTTCATAATCAGCGATACCGTAAACGGTATCGCTGAACGAAAAAATCATCGTAAACGATGATGGCAAATTTTTATTACGATATTGCTTGATTTGTTTGGTCGGTATCACGTCATTACGCGATGTTGATTTCAACGAAAGCAAAAAAGAAGATGAATACTATTCCAACCTTTCACATCGGAACGGCGGGGTGGTCTTACAAAGACTGGGTTCCAAACTTTTATCCGAGACAGCAATCGAAGGATTTTGACTGGCTTCAATTTTATTCAGCTCACTTTAATTGTGTTGAAGTAAACGCAACCTACTATACCTATCTTTCACCCAACATTGTTGAAGGCTGGATTAGAAAAGTTGAAGATGCGGATGATTTTCTTTTCACTATAAAACTTCATCAAGATTTTACCCATCGCCGGAAGTACGATAAAAACAGCTTGCAATCGGTGTCTGAAAATTTAGCCTTGCTTGAAAAAGCAGAGCGGCTTGGTGGAATTTTGATGCAGTTTCCTTATTCATTTCAATTTAATGAAACAAACGCGGAATATATCAGGCGGCTCAATGAAACATTTTCAAACTATATGCAATTTGTGGAAGTGCGGCATTCGTCGTGGAGTAATCAATCGGTGTATGATTTATTTAAAGCGTTAGATATTTCATTTTGTACAATTGATCAACCGGAAATTGGAAAAGCAATTATGTTTGAACCAGTTGTTACAAATGAAACATCTTATCTCCGCTTTCATGGCAGAAATGTTGATGCATGGAAAAAATCGCTGGGCAGCATCGGCAAAGAACAATCTTACGAACAGCAAAGTGAGCGTTACAACTATCGTTATTCTCCCGGCGAGTTAGCCGAAGTGATGCAAAAAGTAAAAACGATTTATGATAAAGTGAAAGAAATTTACATCATTATGAACAACCATCCGCAAGGAAATGCTGTGGTAAACGCGAAGGAATTGATGAAGATGCTGAATGTGGAAATTCAAAAGATGAAAACCGGTTTGTTTTAATGGCATTTGAATTGAAGATACAAACGAAAACATTGCTGCTTATTGCTAAAACTGAATTTGTTGGTTAAGTTTTGATTGTAGTTTGAGTTTGTTATGGACATGATAAAAAGTTTATTGAAAAAATTCAGCTATACATTCGTTGAATAACTTTGGAGAACTAAATGGAACCGGATTTAAAACTTGCTGTGTTGATTGATGGAGACAATATCCCGTCCGCTTATATAAAAGAAATGATGGAGGAAATTGCTAAATACGGCAATCCTACTATCAAAAGAATTTATGGAGATTGGACCAAACCGAGCCTTTCCAAATGGAAAAATATTCTTTTAGAAAGCGCAATAACACCCATTCAACAATATGGTTATACAACCGGAAAAAACGCTACCGACTCCGCAATGATTATTGATGCGATGGATGTTCTGTATTCAGAGAAAGTTAATGGATTTTGTTTAGCTTCGAGTGATAGTGATTTTACACGTTTAGCAACGCGGTTAAGGGAAGCGGGTATGAAAGTATTTGGTATCGGCGAGAAAAAAACCCCAATGCCATTTATTGTCGCTTGCGATAAATTCATCTACCTGGAAATTCTTAAAAATCAGACAAAGGAACCTGCCGAAAGCAGTGAAGCCGCTATAATAAAAGGGGAAACTCCTAAAAAAAATGAAGTGGACAAAATTACTCCCAAAGTAATTAAGCTGATCGCTTCAACAGTTTCGGATTTGGCGGATGAAGACGGCTGGGCTTTTCTTGGCGATGTTGGGAATCTTTTACAAAAAAAACAGCCGAATTTTGATTCACGAAATTATGGATTTCAAAAGCTTACTCCGCTGATTAAGTCAATTGATAGATTTGAAATTGAACAGCGCGAAAATCAAAAGGGAAGATTTAAATTGATTTACGTGAGGAACAAAGAATAGCGCTGCATCACCGCAAATTTTTTTGATGAACGAACTAAAAAAATCTTGCCTTTTATAAAAAAGAACTTTATTTTAGCAACAAACTTATAGGGGCAGATAATAATCTCTGTAAAAGAAAAACCACTACTACTGTTTTTACTCCGGAGTTTCTATTCATGAGTTATTTCCCCTCAAGTTATAAATAACATCACAACCAATATTTAATGGAGGTTCATATGAAAATTTCAAGACTCAATCCGTACAACGGTACAAATAAAACAAGAGCATTTTTTGATCTTGTTACCGGAGAAGGAATTGAAATAAAGGGATTCACTTTAGTGGATGGTTCAAACGGTTTGTTCGTCAGTTCACCGCAGGAAAAACACAAAGATGGGAAGTACTACGATAAAGTTGTAATTCCCAAAGAACTGAAAAACGAACTCAACACAATGGCAATTGCCGAGTACGAAAAAGTTAAAGGGTAATTGCAAACTTCCTATCTGAAAAATCAGCGCCACGTTAAAGCGTGGCGCTGAATTAAAAAATCATTGCGATTTATCGGGATTTGTTCTGGCAGCACAATCCATTTATGGTTGTGCGGAATTATATAAAACCGAACATGTTTTCATGATCTGGTGATATAATAACGCCGGTGTTGTGTTAATGCAAATGTAATTAATCGCGTTGCCGTAAACGACAACGCTATCCGAAAAATTCATCGTAAACGATGATGATAGGAAATCACATCCCGATTCATCGGGATTTATTTGTACAGCGTAAACCATTTATGGTTATGCGGTGAATGATATTTGCGATGCGACATTATCATGAATCGCTCTGTCGTAAATTCGCGATACCGTAAACGGTATCGCTAATCGAAATAATCATCGTAAACGATAATAGGAAAATTCCATCCCGATATATAGGGATTTATTTGTGCAGCATCACGCCTTGGCGTGATGCAGAATTTACAAGAAATATTGAGGAAAACATGGGTAAGGTTTTTTATAAATTGTTTTATCATGTTGTATGGACAACATATAGACGGGAAGAGCTAATTTCAGAAAAAATTGAACAATACCTTTATACGTTTTTGTTAAATAAGGCAAAACGGTTCCATTGTGAAATTCACGGTTGTAACGGAACAACTAACCATATTCATATAGCTATATCGATTCCTCCGGCTGAATCGGTTAGTAATATTATCGGCAAACTGAAAGGGAGCTCTTCATATTTTCTAAATAAGGAAATTCAGGTAACAAAAGATTTTATGTGGCAGGAAGGGTTTGGCGTTTTATCATTTGCTGAAAAGGATCTCCCGCGTATTTTGCATTATATAAGCGGTCAAAAGGAACATCATCAAACCGGAAAAACAAATGCTGCGCTGGAAACATTTACAGATGATACCTCAGATAATGTGTAATCAGCATGTATTAATCAGCGATACCGTAAACGGTATCGCTGAACAAAAAAATCATCGTAAACGATGATGAGGAATCAGATCCCGATTTATCGCATAGGCGTCAACTTAGCGTCTACGTTCTTCAAATATAATTGGTACAATTGATTTGTTATTTGAAAAAATAAAGGATTTATATGTCATCCCTAGAGGGATTTTCTTTGCTTCTTTATTCATTTCTCTATAATTATGTTATCCCTTCGGGATTTATTTTTCTAAATCCCGATGGGATGGAATTATTATAATAACAACTGAGAAGAGTGGAACTAAATGCCGAAGGCATGACATTATTAAAATGCTTAATCAATCGAACATTTAGAAAATTAACTGTGAATCAAAACAGAAATTGATATTCTTAAGTTGACGCCTATGCGATTTATCGGGATTTA
>Ga0210050_1000143_pt1 | contig 95859 bp, 76 predicted proteins | sample CryGey132114_all_FD_185463 | JGI IMG/M metagenome (GOLD analysis project Ga0210050, IMG submission 185463) | Groundwater microbial communities from aquifer - Crystal Geyser CG22_combo_CG10-13_8/21/14_all (SPAdes) (version 2) | ecosystem: Environmental > Aquatic > Deep subsurface > Groundwater ... | reverse complement strand
AGTCCCCAGGTGGATCACTTAATGTGTTAACTTCGGCACTGAGCCCTAAGGACCCAGCACCAAGTGATCATCGTTTACGGCTAGGACTACCAGGGTATCTAATCCTGTTTGCTCCCCTAGCTTTCGTGTTTCAGCGTCAGTTTTGGTCCAGAGAGTCGCTTTCGCCACTGGTGTTCCTCTCGATATCTACAGATTTCACCCTTACACCGAGAATTCCACTCTCCTCTCCCAAACTCAAGACAAGCAGTTTCGAATGCAGTTCTTTAGTTAAGCTAAAGTATTTCACATCCGACTTACAAGCCCGCCTACACACCCTTTACACCCAATAAATCCGAACAACGTTTGCCCCCTCCGTATTACCGCGGCTGCTGGCACGGAGTTAGCCGGGGCTTCCTCTCACAGTACAGTCAACCCACAGGGTTATTCACCCATAGGACGTTCTTCCCGTGTGACAGAGGTTTACGATCCGAAGACCTTCATCCCTCACGCGGCGTCGCATCGTCAGACTTTCGTCCATTGCGAAAGATTCTCGACTGCAGCCTCCCGTAGGAGTCTGGGCAGTGTCTCAGTCCCAGTGTGGCTGACCATCCTCTCAGACCAGCTACCCGTCAAAAGCCTTGGTGGGCCGTTACCCCGCCAACTAGCTGATAGGACATGGGCTCCTCTTCAGACGATAGGCCTTACGGTCCCCATCTTTTACCGCAGCTCCATGCGGAGCCGTGGTCTTACCCGGTATTAGCACTCCTTTCGGAGTGTTATCCCCGTCCCGAAGGTAGATTACCCACGTATTCCTCACCCTTTTGCCACTATCAAATCAAGCCTCTTGGCCTTGCGGCCTCAAAGCTCAATAAGATCGTTCGACTTGCATGCCTTAACCACGCCGCCAACGTTCGTTCTGAGCCAGAATCAAACTCTCCAAAAAAACTTAACGTAACTCAGACCCGTTAGTCTGGCTATTTAATTTCGAAAGAACAAATGAAAATAAAAAAGCGCACCGAGACGATGCGCTTTTCTACATCCTCCCTTAATAATAAATTTTAATTATATTATCAAGGAAACTTATTCAATAAATTACCCTCTTATAGGAATTAGAAGTTTACCACACGGAAACCTGAACGTCAAGAGGAAATTTTCAAATGAACAACTTGCTCAACTAGTGGGTGATACTATACCACCGGGCCCAAAATCTGTCAAGAACTTTCTTTGAAAACTTATAATGACTTTCCAAGAATAGAAGCAGTCTTTGGATCTGTTATTTCATTCAAAAAACCAATAGCTTTTATCTTCCTGATCGACTCTTCATCTCCAGGCTTAACCCAAGAATACCCGGAATTAACGTCTTTTACCAAAATCCTGACTTCTTTTTCCATATAAATAAAATCTACTACTCTGGTAGGTAGCGCAGTTATAGCTATGGAAGCTGCGTCAATTTTAACTCCCTCTTCATATTCTTTAAAAATTTCTTTTAATCTGGCCAGAGAATCCTCTGGTAAGCCGAAATGTTTGGCTATTGAAGAAATATCTACTTTTACAGAATAAATTCCTTTATCCAATAAAAGCTTTTCTCTGTCATCTTCTATTGTGATTTGAGTGTCCTTTGTATAAACCTTCATAAACTTAGCTAACTCATTAGCTATATGCTTACGCGTTTCTTCCGGAATCTTGCAGCCTGCCATCCCATGCACATAATTACCAAAACCTGCCGCTGACAGCAGCTTTTTTTCTATATCCTCCCTTGTAGCGCCAAAATTAAAACTTATTCTAGAGATACGCCTTGAAAGCGCGGCTTTAATAAATTTTCTTTCAGCTGGTCCTACAAAAATAGTTTTTTCTTCTATTTTTATTGAGCTATCAGGAGTTTTTTTAGTGTTATAATACCACATATTGATGCCGAAAGAATAAATTTCAACGGTTACGCTTTGCATTTCCTGGCCGGTATCTTTGCCTTTCATATATTTAAAACATTCTCTTATTTTATCTGTTACTAAAACAACAGTGTCCTTTAACCACTCCTCTAAATTCTGATCAGATATATCTTTCAGGGCAGATACGATATAATTATCTAGCTTTTTTATATCTTCTCGCGTGAGTGTGCCTAATGTGCTGTTATACGCCGTAAGGTTAAAATACTTCTCGTGCGTCTCATTCAGAACTCCTGTAATCCTGTCATAAGCCTTCGGAGAGCAATCGGATCTACGGGCTATTTTTTTTAATCTATCAATATTTTTTTTGTAGACATCAGGTCGATCTGGCGCAAGTTTATCAAAAGAATATCCTTTATCTTCTACAAGAATTTCCCTGATGTCGGCTATTTCCTTTAACATATCGCTAGAAAATGTTTCATTGCTGGCAAGCTTTCTAGTTGGCGCTTCATCTATAACACGTTTATCAATACCTACCCCTTTTTTTCTAAGTTCTTCTATTAGCAGTCCCGTAGGAACAAAATGTTCTGGCCCTGCGGCGCCTACATATTTGATCTGGCCCCGCGCCAGCATCAGGGCTGTCGTAGACACAGGAAAGCCTGTTGTGCGCGCCATTTCTGAAAACTGACTGCCGTACTCGCCGGTCATGGACGAGTCATAATAATATTCTATAGTCTTCGGCTTTCCATTTTTCTCTCCGGACACGCTGACAAAAATTATTACCTTATCTTTTTCTCCTGGAAAATTCAATGCCTTCTCCGCCAATTGGGCAAAAAACTGGCGGGGAGATATACTTGCCTCATTAAACTGTATCGGATCATTACTTAAAATACCAAGGTACTCCATGGCTTCCCGGATATTCTCTTTATTAAATAAAGTTTCCTCTTTTCTTTCCTTAGCCAGACTGCTAAAAAATTCGGAAGGCCTGGCTTCTTTATTTTTAAGGCTGACTTTAGCCTCATCAAAAAACCCCATTTCTATAAATGCCTTGATAATTTCCGCGTGCCCTGGATAGCGTATTGTCATATAATCCATGTTCTTTACTTTCCCGCGGAATTTTCCGCTCGTTAGCGTAGATGTGCCTCCGGATGTAGGAAATGCTTCATACTGCTCCCCGTTTATTTCAAAGGATTCTCGTTCGCCAAATGTAGGAATAACAACCACTTTGCCATCTCTAATAGCCAATGCCTCTCCCATATATTCATTGATAAGTCCGAATATACCGAAAACAAGCATATAGCGCAATGGATTGCTATAAGCCTTGGAACCAGCTAGAGGAAGACCGCCAACGCGTATCTTTACATCATTAATAATATCCATCTCCTGAATGCCGTCTAATGCCAGAAGATCTGCCATGCCCGGCGCTAAACCCATATCAGGAATAATGCTGGCGCCATTTTTTATCGCCATATCAGCGTAAGTAAGCTCTTTTAAAACCACTTCTGTATTTCCTCCCATATCTATAAAATGCGCGCCTGTCTCTGAGGCAACCCTGGCTAATTCGGCATTTAAGGCATAATGCGCCGCGCCTATAACAACATCTGATTTTTGAAATAATTCCCTAAGCGCATCGGCATCGGCTAAATCAGCTTGTAATACCTTAATCTTGTCTTTAGATATAGGCAGGCTCTCTGCCAATTTCTTAGCGCGCCCTATATCTTTATCCACAAGTGTAATTTCTCTGGTATCATCTTGGCTTGCCAGGTCATAAGCCGCGCTAGGTCCCTGCATGCCTATGCCAAGCACTACATAGCGAAACTTGCGGGTTTCATCTCTTTCTTTTGTCGCCAGCTCAACATGTCCCAGACCAGCAGGATACTTAGAAATGACTTTCGTTAGCCTTTCTTCAACTTGCTGCAGCGGAACCCTCAATGTTCTTTCTAAAGAATAAGCTGTATTTGTGGATATAAAAACTATGGCGAGCAGTAATTATACAATTTTCTTCGCTGACTTTACAATATTCATAATTTTACCCTGTTAGATATGCTATTAATGATTTAAAATCTATTGTAAAAGTATAGCATTTATTCAATCTTTTGTCAAGGAAATGAATAATTTTTTATGCTTTAAATAGAACTTTCAGGAAGCGTTTTTTACCGACTTTTATGCAGTATTCTTTGGAAGGTTCCAGCTTAAAATCTATCTCTTTTATCCTGGCTCCGTTTACCTCTATAGCGTCCTGCTCTATCAGGCGCTTGTATTCGGCTTTGCTGGGCAATATCTTCTCTCCTACTAAGAAATCAGCCAGGCTTGGCTTAAAAGGCTTTGTCTCAAGTTTCAATTCCGTAAACGGGTCTCTTTTCTGGAATTTATTTTCGAAGTCTTTTAAAGCGGCTTCTGCAGGATTTTCTCCGTGATACTGCTTTACTATATCCTTCGCTAATTTTTTCTTCGCTTCCATCGGATGCAATTTGCGTATCTCGTCAAGGCCTTCATCTGTCAAAAGTTCATAATACTGAAACATCAGTTCATCCGATATAGACATGATCTTGCCGAACATCTCTTCAGGCTTTTCGTCTATGCCTATATGGTTGCCGAGGGACTTGCTCATCTTGTTCACGCCGTCAAGCCCCACAAGAAGAGGCGTCATTATGACTACCTGTGATTCCTGGCCAAAGTCTTTCTGAAGCTCCCTTCCCATCAGAAGATTAAACTTCTGGTCTGTTCCTCCGAGTTCCACATCAGCCTTAAGCTCCACAGAATCATATGCCTGAAGCAAAGGATACATGAATTCCAAAAAGCTTATGTCCTTGCCTGATTTGTAACGTTCGCTGAAGTCAGCCCTGGCCAGAACCTGCGAAACAGTGACATGCGCGACCAGTTCAAGCGTATCTTTGAGAGTCATGCCGGCCAGCCACGCGCTGTTGAATACAACCTCTGTTGTTTTCTCATCCAGGATCTTGAAAACCTGCTTCTTGTAAGTTTTTGCGTTTTCTTTAATCTCGTCCTCTGTGAGCCGTTTCCTTATTTCGCTTTTTCCTGTAGGGTCTCCTATCATTCCGGTGAAATCCCCTATGAGAAAAACCACTTTATGGCCGAGATCCTGAAAATGTTTAAGCTTGCGTAGTATTACAGTATGGCCCAGATGAATATCAGGCGCGCTCGGGTCAAAACCGGCCTTGACCACGAGCGGCCTGTTCTTCTCTAGCTTTACGATAAGCTCTTTTTCAGAGATTATCTCAACTGTCCCGCGCTTGATTATTTCCAGCTGTTTCTTTATTTCCATATCATTCTTTTGTCTTTTTGATGCTCAGCCTGATCTTCCGCTCCAGATCATCAACCTTTATAACAATAGCCGTGATCTTATCGCCGGCTTTATAGGATTCTTCCAGATTTCCGGAAGGCTCCATATCCAGCTCGGATATATGCACAAGCCCTTCCAGGTCTTTTTCGAGTTCCACAAAAAGCCCGAAGCTGGTAATCTTTGTAATAATCCCCTCGACTGTTGTGCCAAGAGAATACTTTTTCATAATCTCAGACCACGGATCAGAGGTTATTTGTTTTATGCCCAGAGATATCTTCTGGTTCTCAGCGTCCACCGCCAGGATCATTACGTCCAGCTTCTGGCCTTTTTTAAGATACTCTTTCGGGTTGTTTATCTTCTTGGTCCATGACATGTCATTTATATGGACAAAGCCTTCTATGGCGCCTTCTATCTCTATAAACGCTCCATAGTCTGTCAGGTTCCTGACCTTGCCTTCCACTTTCATGCCGGTAGAAAATTTTTCTTTTATCTCCAGCCATGGATTAGACTCTATCTGCTTTACGCCAAGGGATATTTTCTGGCCCGAGCTATCCACGCTTAAAACAACCGCTTCCACCGTATCCCCTATTGCAAGCACATCCTGCGGATTGTTTACCCTTACTGTCCAGGAAAGCTCTGAAACGTGCACAAGGCCTTCCACGCCTTTTTCAAGCTCCACAAACGCGCCGTAAGGCATAATATTTACAACCTTGCCTTTAATCCTTGTGCCCACAGGAAATTTATTTTTAATATCCTTCCATGGATTCTCTGTCTTCTGCTTCAGGCCCAGAGAAACCTTCATGCTCTCTTTGTCAAAATTCAATATCACTACCTCTATAGTATCGCCTATTGCTACCATCTCGCTCGGATGAGAGATCCTGCCCCAGCTCATATCAGTTATGTGCAGAAGCCCGTCCACTCCCCCCAGATCCACGAACACTCCGAAATCAGTGATATTTTTTACAAGGCCTTTGCGGAGTTCCCCTATTTTTAACTCCCCTAAAACCTTGGTCTTTACAGTTTCTCTTTCCTTCATTATAGCGTCTTTTCTTGAGACTACTATATTTTTTCTCGGCTTATTCATTTTCACGATCTTGAATAAAAGTGTCTGGCCTACCAGCTGATTCACATTGCCAAACCCTTTCAGGGCCACAAGAGAAGCAGGCAAAAATGCCTCGATGCCCACGTCTACCATCAAACCGCCTTTAACCTTTCTGGAGACCTTGCCCTCTATAAAATCCCCTTCTTTATAAGTGGCGGAAATCCTATCCCAGCCCTGCATATTTTCTGCCTTGCGCCTGGAAACAGTGATAAGCCCATCCTCGTTTTCCTTGGATTCCACGAATACATCAAATTCATCTCCGATTTTCAGATCCACGATGTCTTTGAGCTCTCCCAGGGTTATAATCCCTTCGGATTTATAACCCAGGTCGATATAGACATCTTTAACGCCTATAGCGAACACCTTGCCTTTTACTATATCGCCCTCGCTCAGGCGCCTGAATGTTTTGCCATAAGCCTCTTCCAGATTAAATACTTCCTGCGTCTCTTTTTTCTGTTTCAACTCTTTATCCATGATTTTTAAAACCTCCTTATTCTTTCTATGATTTTTTTCACCATTGAATCCGGTGTTGATGCCCCGCTTGTAATTCCTATACAGCTCTTTCCTTTAAACCAACCCTTTTTTAATTCCGGCTCTGTTTCAATATGGAAACTGTCCACCCCGCTTTCTTTGCAAATCTGCCAGAGCCGCTTTGTATTGGCGCTATTTTTTCCGCCTATAACTATCATCAAATCGCAGTCCTTTAAAAGGCCGCGGGTCGCTGATTGCCTTTTTGATGTATCGCTACAGATTGTGTTAAAAATCTTTACTTCGCTGAAGTCCTTGTTCAGTATCTTTTGAATCTCCTTTATATAGTTAACCTTACTCTGCGTTGTCTGCGAGATAATGCCGAGCTTTTTCGATCTCTTGCTCTTTCCAGCAATGCTATTCAGCGCCCTTACTTCCGGATGAGCGCTGTCACCCACTATTATTATCCTGTAGCCATCTTTTTTCAACTTCCTTACGATATTTTGCGCGTATTTTACAAAAGGGCAGGTCGCGTCAATGAGCTGTACTTTCTTTTTCTTTATTTCTTCCAGCACCTCTGCGGGCGCGCCGTGCGATGATATTATTACTGTCCCGCTCTTTATCTTCTCCGGCCTGGCGGCTACGCGAAGCCCTTTTTTAAAAAGTTCTTCTACCACCTGCGGATTGTGTATCAGCGCGCCAAGCGAATAAATCTTCTCCCCATCCTTCAATCCTCTCAAGGCGCCTTCAGCGATATTTATCGCCCGTTTTACTCCGAAACAAAACCCCGCGCACCTGGCTACCTTAATCTTCATCTTCACCAACAATTCAACATTGTCGATTTTCCAGTTGTTATGCCTTGTTTTTTAAATCCTTGATTGCCGCCATGGTATCTTCGGCAATCTGCATGTAATATTCTTTTTCAGATTTATTCTTATCCATTTTTAGAGGCTTCCCTACATACACCGTTATCTTCTTAAACCTCGGAAAAATAGCTCCTTTAGGTAAGGCTTCCCTGGGGCCTTTTATATAGCACGGCAATATGTTTGCCCCTGAACTGGCTGCCAGAAACCCTATGCCAGCCCTTGGCTCTCCGAGATTCCCGTCTTTTGACCGCGTTCCTTCAGGGAAAATTAAAACCGCTTTGCCTTGGCATAATTTATCTATTGCCAGCCTCATCGCGCCCACATCCGCGCCTTCCCTTTTTAAAGGAAACGCGTTCACTGACTTTATAATATTGCCAAAGAACTTATTCTTAAAAAGGCTCCTGCGCGCCATAAAATTTAATGGCCGAGGCACTGCAAACCCAGCTATTAAAGGATCAAGAAAACTTGTATGGTTCGGTGCGATAATCAGCGGCCCGGTCTTCGGGCAATTTGCAGAACCCACTATCTTCAGCCTGAAAAATATTTTAAAGAACAGCTTTAATATATTTCTGGAAATAAAATATATCATTACAAAGAATCTCTGATAGACTTGGCTTTCTTTAATAGCCCGAGCAGTTTCCGGCTATTATTGCTTTTCAAAACTTCCTCTATCTTTGATAATTCTTTTTTCAGGATATTGATATCTCTTATCAGATTCCCTCTATTAGTCAAAAATATATCCTGCCATAATTCCGGTTCGCCTGAAGCAATTCTCGTAGTATCCTTAAAACCGCCCGCCGCAAGATCTAACCCGTTCCCGGCTGCAGTATTTACCAGGCTCACAGCTAACGCATGCGGCAGATGGCTTATCTTTGAAAGCAGTTTATCATGCGACTGCGCAGGCATCACTATTACCTTCATCCCTATGGATGCCCAAAACTTTTTAACCTTATTGAGGGCGCTTTTATTTTTTGCCTCTGTTACGATACAATACGCGCCCTTAAACAAATCTTTATCCGCATGCTTAATGCCTGATTTTTCAGAACCTGCAATAGGATGGCTTCCTACAAAATCCATGTCTTTTAATCTGGCTTTCTCTATATTCTCAACTATGTGCTTTTTTGTACTGCCCGCATCAGTGACTATAGCGCCTTTTTTTAAAAATGGCGCTATTTTTTTAGCGATATCAACTATTTTAAAAACAGGCGTTGTGATAATAACCAGGTCTGAATCCTTCACTCCATCTTTCAGATTTAACGTTGCAAAATCCGCTACCCTATTCTTAACTGCCTTATCAATAGTGCTCTTTCTTCTAGACACCCCTACAATCTCTTTCGCAAGCCTTTTTTCTTTTATTGCAAGGCACAGCGACCCGCCAATCAGCCCTAACCCTATGATTGTCACTCTATTAAACATTTTTATTCGTTTTGTTATATTTCTCGGTTAACTGCCTTGGCTACAAGTTTAAGTTCCTTCATCATCTCTTTAAACCTGCTGGGCACCAGAGATTGTTCTCCGTCACTAAACGCCTCCTCAGGATTCGGGTGAACCTCTATCATAAGCCCATCTGCTCCAGCCGCAATCGCTGCCTTTGCCATCGGCTCCACAAGATCCCATTTGCCCGTACCGTGGCTCGGGTCTACGACAACAGGCAGATGGCTCAGCTGTTTAATGAGCGGCACTGCGTTCAGGTCAAGGGTAAATCTCGTAGCGTCTTCAAATGTCCGTATGCCCCTTTCGCAAAGTATGCAGTTAAAATTCCCCGCCGCAAGGACATATTCAGCTGACATCAAAAATTCCTTTATTGTAGCCGACATGCCTCTTTTTAAAAGCACGGGTTTTTTGGAAATACCTACCTCTTTAAGTAAATTAAAATTCTGCATGTTTCTCGCGCCAACCTGCAGGATATCCGCGTATTTTTCAACCATACGCACATCCCTTGTATCCATTACTTCTGTGACAATCTTCAAACCTGTTTCTTTTTTAACATCTTTCAGGAACTTAAGGCCTTCTTCCCCCAGGCCCTGAAAACTGTAGGGAGAACTCCTGGGTTTGAATGCCCCTCCTCTTAAAATAGAGGCGCCCGCTTTTTTAACATTTTTCCCTGTTTCAAGGAGCATTTCAAAGCTTTCCACTGAGCATGGCCCGGCCATAACCACTATCTTCTTGCCGCCTATTTTTACGCCATCCACATCTATAATACTATTTTCGGATCTAAACTCTCTGGACACAAGCTTGTAAGGCTTAAGGATAGGCATTACCTTTTCAACGCCCGGAAAAGCCTCCAAAGGCTGGACCCTCAAGGCATCTTCCTCGCCTATAACTCCTATAATAGTGCGCTCTACGCCCCTTGAAACCATGGGCTTTAAGCCGAGTTTTTTAACCTTATTAATTAAGTGGTCTATTTGTTTTTTTGTAGCGTCAGGACGCAAAACTATGATCATTTAAATCCCCCTATATTATTATTTTCTTTAACTCTTTGACAAATCTCTTATTCTCCTCTTTTTTGCCGATAGTCACGCGTATGAAATTCCCTAACCCCCATGCCTTCATATTTCTTACAATCACGCCTTTTTTTAGAAGCTTTCCCGCAACCTCTCCTGATTTAGGCCCAAGCTCTATCAGTATAAAATTGGTAACGCTAGGTACATACCTTATGCCTATTACCTTTAACTCCGAATATATAAATTTCTTGCCTTCCCTCACTACTTTTTTAGCCTTTGCCAAAAAATCCTTATCCTTAAGGGCTCCTATGGCGCCTGCTTGAGCCAGGGAATTCACATTGAAAGGTTCTCTCACCGCCTCCATATATCTTATTATTTCAGGGCTTGATATGCCGTACCCAACCCTTAATCCCGCAAGGCCGTACGCCTTTGAAAATGTCCTGGTTACGATAATATTATTTTTACCGACGTAATCAAGCCCGTTTGGATAATCCTGTTCTTCCGCAAATTCAAAATATGCCTCATCCAGAAAAACTATTATATTTTGAGGCAGTCCCTTTAAAAAATCCTCAAGTTCATATTTTGACACATAAGTGCCGTTCGGATTATCTGGATTAGCTATAAAGATAGCCTTTGTATTTTTGGTTATTGCGTGCTTTATCGCCTTTAAATCATATTTAAAATAACGCGTCGGAATAATCTTTATCTTTGCCCCATGCACGATAGAAGCCACTTCATACATGAGAAAAGTAGGGCTTGCCACGATCACTTCTCCCCCTTCTTCCACAAAGGCCCTCAGCGTCAGCCCGATAAGCTCATCAGAGCCGTTACCAAAAATAATCTGCTCGGGCTTTATTTTCAATTTCCTGGCAATAGCCTGGCGCAGATAAAAACACCCTCCCTCAGGATACCTGTTTATAAGGCCTGCGTATTTTTTGATGGCCTTCACAGCCTTCGGAGACGGGCCCAATGGATTTTCATTGGAAGCCATCTTAATAACATCCCTCAAACCTAATTCCCTTTTTACCTCTTCAATAGGTTTGCCTGGCTGATATGGCTTTGCGCTTAAAACTGCTTTTCGCGGAACTATGCCCATATCATATCCCTACCGGGTAAGAACCCAGTATCTTTAAAAGCGAACAATGCTTTTCAAGTTCACTTAACGCCTTTTTTACATTCTGATTTTCCGAGTGGCCGGATATATCCACAAAGAAATAGTACTCCCACGATTTTCTCTTGGAAGGCCTGGATTCAATCTTGGTAAGATTTATCCTGTATTTCTTGAAAGGCACGAGTATGTCGTGCAATGCGCCCACCTTGTCCTTAACTGAAAACATTATAGACGTCTTGTCTTTTTTTGTAGGCCGCGGCATAGACCCTCCTATCACAAGAAACCTCGTGACATTATTCGGATTATCTTCTATATCTTTGGCAAGCGTATTCAGCCTGTATTTTTTAGCCGCCAGCGCGCTCGCTATGGCAGCTGAATTTTTTTCCTGCGAAACGATCTCCGCAGCCTTGCTTGTAGAAGATACCTCCATCAGGGCTATGCCCTGCATATTTATCTCCAGCCATAACCTGCACTGGCCGAATACCTCCTGCTTTGAATAAATCTTTTTTACGGCTTTAATATTGCCCTTGCCTAAAAGATTATGCGAAATCTCAAGCATGATCTCAGAACAGATCTTTAAATCAGAGTTTACAAACATGTCCAGGGTATGGCTTATCATGCCTTCTGTTGAATTCTCCACGGGCACAACTCCGTAGTGCGACCTTCCAGCCTCCACTTCTCTGAAAACATCAGTTATTGTAGGGCAGGCATAAAATTCTACATTTGAGCCGAATTTCTTTATCCCTGCCTGGTGCGTGAATGTGGCCTCAGGCCCGAGATACGCTATCTTTAATTTTTTCTCCAGGCCCAGAGAGCCTGACATCACCTCTCTGTATATGGCAAAAAGCGCCTTATTGGGCAAAGGGCCCTTGTTCTCTTTTATTATATTCTCGTAGATCTCCACTTCCCTCTCAGGCGCATAGATATTAACCCCGGCTTCTTTTTTAATCTTGCCTATATGTTTCGCTACAGCCGCCCTGTCGTTTAACAATGAGATTATTTTTTTGTCTGTCTCGTTTATTTTTTTACGAAGTTCCGCTAGTCTGGACATCGGTATTCCCTCCTTCTTGCTGCCCTGCTTCCTCTTCTTTTTTAAAATGCTCCGGTAATTCTATGTCTTTCTCGGTAAAATTAAACTCTTCCAGTTTTGGCAATTCCTGAAGAGAATTTAAACCAAAATACTGCAGGAACTCCTGGGTAGTTCCATAAATAATAGGGCACCCGACTGTTTCCCTCCGGCCTAAAATCTTCACCAGATTTTTCTCTATCAGGGTTTTCAATACCCCGTCCACATTAACCCCTCTTATCGCCTCTATCTCAGGTTTTGTGGTCGGCTGTTTATACGCTATTATAGCCAGGGTCTCCAGGCTAGGGCCCGAAAGCCTGTCAGCGCCTGCTGTTTTGTATAACTTTTTGAGCCACGGGGCAAGCACAGGATCAGTCACGATCTGATAGCCGCCAGCTATCTCTTTTATCCTGAGCGCGCTGGTTTGTTTCTCGTATTCTCCGGCTAATTCAGTAATGACTTCCTTTGTTTCATTTGCGTCCGGCCCTTCCAGGACATTTTTAATCTCGCTTAAGTATAAAGGCTTGTCGCTCACAAAAAGCATCGCTTCTATTATATTTTTTATCTGCGCTCTATCCATTTTTTTGCAGCTCATCACACATTCCGTTCGCCGATCGGAGTAACCTCTCCGATCGGCGAACGGGATTAGGTCATTCTATGTTTAGTCTGTGTTTTTCGTTTCGTATGATTTCTATGTCGCTGAAATTCTGCTTCTGCACTACGATTATCTCTTTCAATCTTATGAGTTCAAGCACTGCCAAAAACATGGCTATTATCTCAGGCTTATTTTTTGCGTTCTTGAAAAGGTCGAAAAGGCTCATCGCGGGAGTCTTCACCAGCATGTGCAAAAGGTCGTGCACCTTCTGCTCCACGGTAAACTCGTCCTTTATTATCTCCTGAAACATCTCCTTGGGTACATCTTTCAGCACCCTGGTAAAAGCTGTTATCAGGTCAAATAAACTCGCCTCAAAGAAAACCTCGCCCGGGGCAACCTCGAAAGGAATATCCCTCGTAAACATCTTCTTTCTTTGGCTTTCCAGGTCCTGCAGTATCCCTGCAACCTCCTTGAATTTTTTATATTCCACCAGCCTGCGCACCAGCTCTTCTCTCGGATCCTCTTCTTCTTCAGGTAAAAGCTCTTTTTCGTCCGGAGGAAGAAGCGTCTTGCTCTTAATATGTATCAGTGTCGCGGCAATCACAAGGAACTCGCCCGCGATATTCAGATCCAGCATCCGCATGAGCTCAAGGTATTCCAGATACTGCTCTGTAATGGTGGCTATCGGAATATCGTAAATATCTATCTCATTTTTCTTGATTAGATATAACAATAAATCCAGCGGGCCTTCGAATACCTCTAATTTTACTTTGTAAGACATTAAACAAGTCCTATTGCTTTTTTAACCTCTGCCATTGTTTCAGATGCCGCTTTTCTGGCTTTTGCCGCGCCTTTTTCCAGAATTGCGCGAATCTTATCCTCATCTTTCAGTAGCGCTTCTCTTTTATGCCTGATACCCTCGAGATAATCGGAAATTATATCCCCGAGTTTTTTCTTGCATTCCGTGCATCCAACCTTTGCGCTGGCGCAATATTCATAAACCTCAGGCGCGTAATCTTTTTTAAGCAAATTATAATAAGCATACACGTTGCATTTCTCGGGATGGCCTTTATCAGTTAATTTTATCCTCTCAGGATCCGTAAACATGCCTGAGCATTTCTTCTTTATGGTTTCTTCAGAATCTCCCAGTGCAATAAAATTATCGTATGACTTGCTCATCTTTCTTCCGTCTATCCCCAAGAGTTTCGGGATACTGGTAAGAAGCGGCTTTACAGAAGGGAATATGGCTTTTCCATAAAGGCTGTTAAATTTTCCCCCGATATCATTTGTAAGTTCTATATGCGGAACCTGATCTTTACCCACAGGCACTATATCTGCTTTGTATATTAAAATATCCGCTGCCTGTAAAACAGGATAACCAAGAAACGCATACGTATGCAATTCTCTAGTCGTAACCTCTCTTAGCTGTTCTTTATACGTAGGGCATCTCTCAAGCCGCCCAAGCGGCACAAAATTAGAAAACGCCATATATAATTCCAGATGCTCCTTCACATGAGACTGGACAAATATAACGCTTTTTTCAGGATCGATGCCGCATGCCAGCCAGTCCGCAGCGCATTCCATTGTAAACCTGGAAAGCCTTGATGGGTCTTCGTATTCGCTCATCATGGCATGCCAGTCAGCGATCATAAAAAACGAGTCATATTTATCCTGAAGTTTTACCCAGTTATCCAGCGCCCCGAATAAATGCCCCAGATGCAACGGCCCGGTAGGCCTCATCCCGCTAAGAATCCTGCCTTCCATTATTTCAATCTCCTGGCTACTTTTCTAACCTCAATCGCCTCTATCAGGTCGCCTTTCTGTATATCCTTAAATCCCAGGCTTATCCCGCATTCAAAGCCTTCTTTTGCTTCTTTAAGGTCATCCTTAAAATGTTTCAGCGAACTCATCTTGCCTTTATAAAGAATTTCTTTTTCCCTTATCAGCTTACACACTGCGTCGCGCGGGATCCTGCCTTTTGAGATAAAACATCCTGCCACGACTCCCGCCTTTGACACGTTGAAAACCTGCCTGACCTCTGCCCTTCCCAGAAAAGTTTCTTCTATCACAGGCTCAAGCATGCCTTCCATGGCAGCCTGAATCTCATTTACTATTTCATAAATTATGCTGTAAATCCTTATCTCCACCTCTTCCTGTTTTGCGAGCGCCTTTGCCTCATTCATCGCGTTAACATGGAAACCTATGATTATAGCGTTTGAAGCGGAAGCGAGCATTACATCGGATTCATTGATATCGCCCACCTGGTTGTGTATCACAGAAAGCTTTACTTCGTCCGCGCTTAACTTCTCAAGCGAATCCTTTATTGCTTCCAGGGACCCTTGCACATCAGCTTTTATAACTATCTTTAATTCCTTTACCTCGCCGACCTTTACCTTATTATAAAGTTCTTCCAGCGTAACCTTGGATGTTTTTCCTGCAAGTTTTTTCCTTTCCGCTTCCATCTGCCTGGTAGCTACAATATCCCTGGCCTTTTTCTCGTCAGTTATCACGTAAAATTTTTCTCCTGCCTGCGGAACCCCGGAAAGCCCTAATATTTCAACAGGTTTTGCAGGCCCTGCCTCCAGCACGCTGCGGCCTTTATCATCCAGCATTGCCTTTATCTTGCCGTAATTAAGTCCTGCCATAACCATATCGCCTTTTTTTAAAGTTCCGTTTGACACGAGTACTGTCGCGATAGGGCCCTTGCCTTTGGAAAGTTCCGCTTCTATAACTATGCCTGTAGCGGGCCTATCAGGATTAGCTTTTAATTCCAATAATTCCGCTTCCAATAACAGCATCTCAAGCAGGCTGTCTATGCCCTGCCCGGTTTTAGCGGAAACGCCTACCGTAATAGTCTTTCCTCCCCATTCTTCCGGAGTAAGGTCATGTTCCGCCAATTGCTTTTTAACCTTATCCAAATTTATATTCTGCTTATCGATTTTATTTACAGCGACTATTATTGTAACGCCTGCGGCCCGCGCGTGGTCTATGGCTTCTATTGTCTGCGGCATTATTCCGTCGTCAGCAGCCACTACGAGGATAACTATATCAGTGGCATTTGCGCCTCTCGCGCGCATTGCGGTAAATGCCGCATGGCCGGGGGTATCCAAAAATGTCACGCTTCCCTTGGGAAGCATTACCTCATACGCGCCTATATGCTGGGTTATCCCGCCCGCCTCTTTATCAACTACCCTTGTCTTTCTTATCATATCAAGAAGCGATGTCTTTCCATGGTCAACATGCCCCATCATTGTTACAACAGGCGCCCTTGGTTTAAGCTTTTTAGGGTCATCGGGTTTATCCAGATCGGCTAAAAAAGACTCTTCAAACGTAGGAGGAGTTTCCAGTAAATAACCGTAATCGCTGCAGATAGAACACGCCACATCTTCATTCAGGGCCTGGTTTATTGTAACAAGGACTTTTTTGTCCAGGAGTTTTTTAATAAGATCCGCCGGCTTTACCCCTAATTTAGAAGCAAGATCTTTAATAACTACAGGGAAATCTATCTTCAGCACTTTAAGTTCAGGCTTCAGCTCTTCTTTTACCTCTATTTCTACTATCTTTTCTTCTATCTCAATCCCTGCCTTAACCTCAACCTTGGGCACTATCTTTGGTTCTGTTTTCTTTTCCGCAGCCTTTGGCTGTTTGGCCTTTGCCTCAGGCTCTTTTATTTTTTTGACTGCTTTTTCTTTCGCTGGCGCAGCTGCCTTTTTGGGCGCTGATACTTTTTCTTTTGTCTTAGATTTTGCAGTTTTCTTGGGCTTTAATTCCTCTTTTACAAGGGATGCTGTATCATCTTCCAGGATGCTCATATGGCCCTTGACATCTATCTTAAGGGAATGAAGCTTATCCATAAGATCTTTACTGGAGATTCCGAGTTCCTTTGCTAATTGGTGAACGCGAGTGCTCATTCTTTGGCCTTTACAGGTTCCTGTTCTTTTTCTTTTGCTTTTCTATCCTTTTCCGCGCTAGCAGCCAGTTCCTTTTCTTTCTCAGCCCTGGCTTCTCTATTTTCTTTATTTTTCCTATCCCTTACATCATGCACCTTCTGCTCCATGAGTTCTTTTGCTGACTTAAGGATCTTTTCAGCTGTTTTCTTGCCGACGCCTTTAACATCGACCAATTCTTTCAGGTCCAGCTTCATGATCTTACCCACTGTGTCATAACCTGCCTTCTTAAGGGCCTTCTCTGTCTTCGGCCCGATACCGTCTATCTCTATTATAGGAATCTCTTTTACTTCCTCTATTTCAGACTTGCTCCTTATATCTATATTCCATCCTGTAAGTTTCGCGGCAAGCCTCACATTCTGCCCCTTCTTGCCTATTGCAAGAGAGAGCTGGTCATCAGCCACTATAACCTCAGCCCTTCTCTCAGCCTCAGTTGTTTTAACGCTCGTAATATCCGCAGGGCTCAGGCTTGAAGATATAAATTCCCCCATATTCGCGCTCCAGCGTATAATATCTATTTTTTCCCCGCCCAGTTCCCTGACAATATTTTTAACCCTCTGGCCCCTCATGCCTACGCACGCGCCGACAGGATCAACCTTGTCATCCTTGGAATACACAGCTATCTTTGAGCGATCCCCTGCTTCTCTTGATACAGCCTTTATTTCCACTATGCTTTCATATATCTCAGGCACCTCTAATTCAAAAAGCCTCTTCACGAAACCCGGGCTCGTCCTGGAAAGCAATATCTCAGGCCCTTTTGAGGACTTCTTTACCTCTACTATCAAGGCCTTGATCCTGTCGCCCTGCCGGTACTCCTCGCTGGGAGGAAGCTCTCTTTTAGGTAAAACACCTTCTACCCTGCCCAGGTCAACGATCAGCATACCTTTTTCAAATCTATGGACAGCGCCTGAACAAATATCGTTTACCTTTTTGGTGTATTCTTCAAACAATACGTCTCTTTCAGCCTCGCGTATTTTCTGTATGATCACCTGCTTTGCTGTCTGCGCGGAAATCCTTCCGAAGTCTCCCGAGACCTCCTCCCCTTCGGCTGTAAGCACCCTGAAATCTCCTGTATTGGAATCAAACTCCACCTTTATATCCTCTACGTGCTTACCGAGATTTTTCCTGGCAGCGCTTATAAGGGCTGACTCTATCGCCCTCACAAGTATCTCTTTCTTGATCCCTTTATCCCGTTCAATGCTATCTAATATCGACAATAGTTCTTGGTTCATTTCTTTCTCCCGTTAATTAAAATTCAATTTCTTCCCTGGCTCTTACAATTTTTTCAAAAGGTATTTCGATAATACCCTTCTTCTTCACGTCTATCTTAACGCCTGCGTCAGACACTTCTTCCAACCTGGCTATGTATTCCTTTTTATCAGCTATCCTTTCGACTAGCGTCACCCTGACCAGCCTCCCTAATGCCCTCTCGTAATCCCTCTTTGTTTTAAACGGCCGGTCAATCCCTGGCGAATCCACTTCAATAACGTAACTTTCCTGTATAATATCCGCCTGGTCCAGAGCCTGGCCGATTTTTTCGTTCAGACTCACGCAATCCGCCATCTGGATCCCATTATCTTTATCAACCAAAAGCTTCAGGACCTGCCTGCCTCCTTCTTTCCTGAAAATAATCTCCACCAACTCTGCCTTTTCTTCCTGTATAACCGGCTCTATGACTTCTTTAATCTTATCTATCATGGGCAATAAAAAAAGCGGGCATACTGCACCCACTTTCAACTAATATCCCCCTTTCATAGAGATGTTTATAATATACTACTTCGGAGGGAATGTGTCAAGAAAAAATATTATCTATTACCTATTAATTAAACCCCTGAATTCAAAGCCTCTCTATTAATTGAATCGAGGGCGCTGGCCCTTGCCAGGCCTTTAAAGGCATAGCCAAGATCGGTAATCTTAGTGCCTTCTACCTTTATCTTGCCCTGTTTAATCAAATATTTATATAACCCTACGATAAAATTAGAAACGCCTGATTCAAATCTAACCATGCCGGTTTTATCGTCTGCTATGCCTTCTTTATTAAATTTTATCCTCAATACAGGGTCCGTATTCAGGACGCTTTCCAATAACTCATCTTTCGGGTCCAGCATAAAATCTTTTGATATAGCTATATTTAAGTACCCCGATTTATCGCATATATCTTTCGCTCTGTCCGCTATCTGGCTGAGAGTTGCCTGTTTTTCAGGAATAAGCAAAAGAACCGATTCCCTGGTGCCTTCTATTACAGTCCTTAAATCATTCGGAAGCTTATCCGGATTATCTTGATCCTTGCCGCAGCTGGAAACTATCGCATCCGAAGGCTCTCTTAATTCCGCCACAGAAGCGTACCTATGAGCCTGCGTAGATACAGCTATGCTGTAAAAAGCTTCTCTCATAGCAGCTTCTAAAACAACCTTCTTATCAGAAAATAACTCAGGAATCGCATTGTAATTAATCTGATATCCGGAGACCCCCAGTACGCCGAGATCAGCCAAAGATTTGTCGGATAACATCGTAGACAAATCTCTGGATTGATAAACGTCTTTTGGAGGCTTAGCCTCTATCATGCCCTCGGTATCTCCATATTCTCCGCTGTAAGTCACTGCAAAACCGCTTTGTTTTGTATCTACAAGGGATACGGCTTTCTCCGCAAATTTCCCGGCAAGAAAAGTATCAAAGACAATACCTTTATTATCCGGCTGCAAGAAAGCGCCTCTTAATTGATACGTCAGGTCTGTTTTTTCAACCTTTAATCCGCAGAAATGTTCTAATACGCCTTTTACAAATAGAGACGCCCCTGTGAGTTTAGGATTGCCGTGAGCGTCTCTGTCAGGGCTTGTCCTGGATTTTTCCCACATTGTCTTGAGCACAGGATAAGCTTCCAATAATTGGCTCAATTTAGGGTCCGCCTCGGATAACGAAAAACCTTCGGACACAAAGAAATTTCTTATGCCTTTGTCGGAGGCGTTTATAATATCATCTATCGTTACAGGTTTTTCAGGCACTATAACAACGTGAGAAGAAGGGCAGCCTTTTGAAAGCTCGAGAGTCAACGATCCTGATTTTCTTCCCATGCATTCAAACACAGCCGCTGTAGTTAAGCCTTTTCCTTCTTTCGGATTAATAGACGCCCTGGCTACTGTCTGCCGGCCGGCGATTACTGCGCTCCAAAAACCATGCATAACAGTCATGAAATCGTTGTCTATGCTTTTGGGGACTCCTACGACAGTTATATCTATTCCCTGCTTTCCAGCCTCGTCAGCAACCTGCCCTACATTCTTTAAATGGTCATTCCCTCCGATAAATATGGCGCCGGCTGAAGGCTTAAGTATATCTACAATCTTAGTTATATCCTCTTCTTTTAATTTTTCCCTGCACGAGCCTAAAACTATGCTTGGCAGTCCCTTCATGCTGGCAGCTATCCGGGGAGTGAGCTCGACCAGATTGTCTTCCAATTTAGCTCCCTTTAATAACCCTTTAAAGCCATTCCTGATGCCGATTACTTTGTATCCCAGTTTTGTCAGCCTTTCAACCGTGTTCGCAACAAAATCATTTAAACCAGCTGTATCCCCTCCGCCCATTCCGATAAATATCGTCTTTTTATCTATGGTAAGATTGCCCCTATCTTTTCCTGTTTCAAATAATAGAAACGGATTTATGGCGGTTCTTACAGCGCCTTGCCTTGAATCTTGTATGGTTAATTCTATTAAATTTTTTGCGGCGTCTTTATCTACAATAATCTTGGCGTTAGGATGAATCTGTAAAACTGAAGCAGGCACTGCAGGCGTAACTTTATTTATGACAGTCTTAAAAATAGCGTCTGCTTTAGCAGGGCCGGTAGCAACCAATAAAATCTCTTTTGCTTTCAGGATAGTAGATATACCTTGGGTCATTGCATAAGGAGGCACAGCATCTATGTTATTATCAAAAAATCTGGAGTTTGCCTTTCTTGTGCTATCTGACAATTTTTCAACCCTGGTACTAATATTAAGGAAATCTTTCAAAGGCATGCCCGGCCTGGCTTCTATAAAAGCAATATGGCCTTCTACTCCTATCCCTAGGACTTGCAAATCCGCTCCCTTACCGTCAGTCTCCTTCATTATTAAATCTTCATAATCATTAGCTTCTTTTCTAGGATACTCTGTAAGGCCTCCCATGAAATATATATTATTTTCTTGTAAGCCCGCGTTTTCTTTCAGCCATGTGAATAAATTATCGCGCATAAAAGCCTGATAGGATTCTCTGTCATAATATTGAGCGCGATAACCATTGTTATAGCCATATGCATTCCACGCATATTCATCAAGATTAAAGGTTACGACATTCTGCCAGCTTATACCTTCTCTCTTTGTGATTTCTATAAGTTTCTTATATACTCCTTCATAAGTCCCGCCTGTGGCAAAACTAACAACTATTTTTTCTCCTTTGGCATTCTTTGACTTAATTAAATCCGCTATCTCCCTGGCAGCCATCCACTCAACATTGTCTTTATTCTCTGCTATAAGCGTATTAACTTTGGATTTCTCTGCTAATGCCTCTTCTATAACATCAGGATCTGTAAGGAAGTTCCCTCTAATCGTAACCTGCTTCGCGTTAAGGACTTTTTCTACTCGTTTAGTTGCGGTTAAAGGAACCCTTAGATGAGAAATATCCCGCTTTTGATTAGAAGCGGCATATCCTGTATTTGCAGAAATAAACGCTATACTCAGTAAGATAGAAAATATTTTTTTTAACAAAATCCCTTTCTTATATAATCACAATAAATTATACGCCTGAGGATATCTCAGCCGCTAAAGACTTGTATTTATCTATACTGGCAGGAACTCCTAATTTAAAGCCTTCGAAAAATTCGTATTTACCGTAATCTTTAAACAGCTCGATTAATTTAAGCCCGTATTCTTGATTTATATCTCTTCCTATTACCTTTATATAAGCGATGTTCTCATACCCCTTGACATCGTTGTATTCTTCAGAAGCCGCTATAATAACAACTGCATTATTTGCAGGCAATTGAGTTATCCAGTATTCAAATCCTTCTTTATCCGCTATGACGCTCTTTGCGGAAACAGCGATAATCTGATCCATTGAATCTACCTGCTGTTTTTTTGCTGATTTAATAGAATCGCCTAAAGCATCCTTTGCGGCTTGCTTAAGCATGCCTATATTGCCCTGGGAATCGGTCATTCTAAGAAATAAGCCGAGTCCGCCCTGATCTTTTCTGGATTCTGTCAATGCCTTGTAAGAAGCCTCCGCGAATAAATCCCGCACCATGTGAGAGCTTATATTATCCAGGTAACCCTTTGCGAATCCGATAGCCGGCCTGCCCGGGAGAGTTTTCTCCGGGACAAAAGAAATAATAAACGGCAGGTATTTCTGCGGCTGCGCCAGCACCTGCTGGTAACTTATATGCTGGTCGCCTGTTCCCTGCATGACCCATTCAATCCCCAGGGAAATCAGATAATCCCTGATATTGTAGAATCTATCGCCCTCTAAATATATAAAAGGGGCGAATTTCCTTCCGCTCGCCGCGGCAAACTCGGAAGCGTCAATCATCACCGCTTTAAGTTCATCCAGATTAGCAGCATTAGGGGTAACGCTCAACCCTGGTATATTTGTCTCTAATTTACCCTGTCTGGCTAATTGCTTTATGCTGTTAAACTCTGCCTCTATAGCGCCCGGGCTGGCACTCTCTTTTTCCTGTAGAGCTTTTAATCTTTTCTCCAAAAATCCTTTACCGAATTCCACGTAAGGCTGGCGCACATAAAGGTTCTCCTGCACAATCTTTGTGGCAGGATTGTTCAAGTCATTCAGATCTACGTCATTCGCGCTATAGCCGGCTTCTGCAAGCGCCCTGGTAATCAATCGATCCCCGACAACGGTCGTTATTCCGTAGAAAGTGGCGAATAAGCCTGCAAAGGTATCCGCTATGCCCTGATTATCAAGCTCAGAAAAATTAGGCGTATCTAATTTGAATAGATTAAACGGGCCTTGCTTTATCGCTGTGCTAGACATATTAATTACCAGCCTTTTAGGTTTATTTGCGTAATTTTGTTTTTGAGAATCCCACTGAGACTCCTTAATAGCCACTAGATTAGCAAAGCCTTTCTGCCATATACTCTCGTTGAAATTCTGTTCATTGGATTTACCGAACCAGAAAAATTCATCCGGCACCACAAGCGCTATATCAGTTATGCCCTCGTCCAGGATTTTATTGCCTATAGTATTCGCTGCATGCCTGCCTTCTTTAACGCTAACCCTTTCTTTTTTATTTATCCCCCAATATTTTTCCGCGTCCAGGCCATAAAAAGCCAAAAATGTCATCATATGGAGATCTCCTGTCCAGCGGCCTCCCACATTATCAAACATAGCGCCGAAGCCGGGAGCGTCTTCTCCTAATTCCTTATCCAATCCTGAATTATGGATAAAAGCCGAAAGCCTGCTCTGATCCACGCGATCTGTTGTCTCAAAAAACATATTTCCTAAAACTTTTGCCAATATACCTTTTACCTGTTTTCTGGAAACTCCCAGATTTTCGGCATTGTTGTAAATCAGCGTAACAAGATTATCTGTCCCAAATCTTGCGGCATCCACCTTGAATAAATCTTTGCCGGCGCGTTCTTTGCCATCGATAAAATTCACGTCGTGCAGGGTATTAAGGACCGTGCCTGCAAATTTCTCCCCGTCGATCCCTTCGGATATAGCCTGATGTTTCAATAGCGCGTTGAAAATCTCTACGAAAACCATCATGGTTTCATCCGTAGAGCCGGATTTTGAGCTGGGGATAACAGCCGCCTGGCCCCAGCCGGCGTCAAGGTCTTTTAAAACATCTACAATCGCGCCTTCAAAATCCTTGCCTAATTCATATTCGCCAGAAACTTTTCCGGTTTCAGCGTTTATAACCTGAAAGACATTCGCGATACCCTGAAAAGGCGTATGTTGTCCGCCAATGCCGGTTTTAATAACATATTTTATTGGCTTGCCTGATCTTTGGGCGCGTCTTTCAAAAAAATCCCGCATGCTATTGACTGTGCCAAGAAACGCCTGTTTTCCAGTTTCTCTGCCGCTGGCATCCTGCGTATAATACCCCTGGTTTCCTACAAGTGCAAAAGAACCGTGAATAGCCGCTCCTTCTGCCACGCCATATCCTTCCTGGCCATAACCTCCTCTTAAGAAAGAAGCTGTCATTCCTGCGTTTCCCCTGGCGTCAAGAGGATTATCTTGTAATTTTTTAGCTATAACAAGGGCTCCGCGTTTTTCGCTCTCATTGGAAGCTAAGCTTGTATTTTCTTTTCTCATAGCCTTACCTTTCTTTCTGTATTCTATCGCTATTGGCTCTGTGACATCTTTATTTGGATATTTTATATTACCCGTAACTCCCGCAATTTCGTTCCGTTCAACCCAATCAAGAACTACGCCGCCGACTGAAATATATCTATTATGCAATGATTCTGAATCATATTTTTCCCCTTCCATTAAAGGCGTTTCAAACGAACACACGAATGTAGGATCGTTTGATGATGCCCTGAACACAAATCTACCCGCAAACTTTCCGTCTTGTTGTTCAAATACAATATCTGCAAATCTATACAACCCGCCCTCATCAGGGGCATCCTGATAAGTATTAAACTCGCTTACTTTTAAATTGCCTGCGGGCGTGGAATATATTTTACCAACAATAAACTCTTTTTGCAATCTCTGGATACCAAGATCCTTGCCCAACGCTATTATTGCCTGTGGAGGATTCTTAGGTTTTTCAGCGTCATAAGCCCATCCGGTGTTGTTCCTTGCATCCTTTGAAAGCTGCGACAAAAAAACCGGATGAAATAAAGGCTGGAATCTTGTAGACTGCAGGTACGGTATTATACTTTCCTGGTAAGCTTCCAGGAAAGGACTCTCTGACTGGGCAACGTTATTCTTATACTTTCCTTCTTTTACCATAGTGGCGAATAATACGGCTATGGCTATAGGATTTTCAAATTCTCCAGTAACATCCAGCCAGCAATGTCCGGAACGCTCTCCATATATAGGTATGCTGTAACCCTGAGGTATTAGTTTTCGTTTCAATGCCTTTAAAAATACATAGCCCGCGTCTGTCTGGAACGTTTCGACGCCTAACTTCGAAGCCATCTCATTAACGGCAAATGTTCCCAGTACATCTCTTATTATTCCGACCTTTTTGCCTATAACATTTGGATTATATCCTGCCTTGTTAATTATATACGGCATTAAGCTCACTATTAAATTATCCGGGGCTAATGTGTAAAATTTTACGTCCGGCTGAGTCTTATATCTCCTGGGAACAACTATGGCGCCTCTATCTCCGTCTAAATCAAACGCTATGCCAAAATCAGCTTTTTCCGCAATGATCGTCTGTTTCAGCTGAGCCAGGTTTTCATCCTTGGACGGATCAGCATTATGCTCGCCTTCTATTTCCTGGACATCTCCGTTTATCAGAACTACGTCCACGCCTAACCGCTTAAATGTATCAGCGGCTAATTTTCCGCTTGGGGTATGCGCTCCTTCAACTACCGCCTTCATACCTTTTAAAGGCTCTATTTTACCCGTCTCTTGATCCCAGCTATCCAAAACAGTCACAGGAGATTTAGAAGCCTCCAGCTCTCTGGCTAAATTATAAAGAGATCTGCCTGAAGCTATCGCCTTTCCTACTAAAGCGCCCATCTTGACGCAATTTGCATCGATATTGCTAGGCGTAAACTTACCTTTCTGCGCGCTTTCCTGTCCTTTTATTTTATCCGGATTTTCTATAAGGTCTTTAACAGCGGCTCTTGATTCCTGCATTATTTCTTTAGTAGTTAAACTTTGCGGAGCTCCGCTATCATCTAAAATGGCTACTTTAAAACCTCTTACGATCTCTGTCTTGGGCCTGGACACATGACTGGCTGTTATAAAAACGCTCATTAAGGGCTTATATTCCTGCGCTGCCCATGAATAAGATGTGACGGCATTTGGGCCGTTGGCTGCAATATAAATAACATCCAGCCCGGAGTATCTCAAAGCAGCCGCCAGCGCCTCTACTAATTCCGGCTCTATTTTTCTAGCGTCCCTGGCAATCAAGACATTTTTATTCGTAATGCCATTGGCCTTTGCTTTTTCCTTAGCCATATTCGCCCACACAAGCCCGAAACGGAATACCATTTCCGGCTTTAAAACCCGCCCCGTTGATCTGTAGTCATAATCCCTAAACATATCATTATTCAAATCGGCCATAGAAACGCTTATCCTTTTCCATTTATCCCATTCTGCAAATTTATTCATCTGAGCAGGCGTTAACGTAACTTCAAGTTTATCGGCAATATCTTTTAATCTATTTTGATTTATCTGGGAAGCCATGGGAATCCTTAAGTGAAAAGTTTCGGTTTTGGAAATCTGAGCGGCATAACTGACATTAGTAATAAGAAATATTATGGCAAGCGTGATGGAAATAATTTTTCTATACACTATATTCTCTTTCTTTTTTCTATACGCTTGAAGATATCTCAGCCGCTAAAGATTTGTATTTATCTATACTGGCAGGAACTCCTAATTTAAAGCCTTCGAAAAATTCTGATCTGCCATAAGTTCCAAATAGCTCGATTAATTTAAGCCCGTATTCTTGATTAATATCTTTTCCTACTACCTTTATATAAGCGATATCTTCATATTCTTTTACCGCGTCTGCCTCTTCTTCGGAAACGGCTAATATGACAACCGCGTTATTTGCGGGCAGTCCGGTCTCGATCCAATTCTCAAAACCTTTTTTATCGGCTGCGACGTTTCTCGCCGAAACAACTATAATCTGGTCCATTGAATCTACCTGCTGTTTTTTAGATAAGCCTGCGTTCGAGCTGAGTTTTTCAGACACATTAACAGGCTGAATTTTAATAAATTCCTCGCCTGTCGCAGAACCTATCAGAAATATCTTCACGAGGCCCTTCTCTGATTTCTCTAAGAGATCCTTGCCTGTAGGCAGTCCCTCTTCTCCGCCGAATTCAAAAGGGATAACCTTGTAACCTTGTGTTATCCATCCTGCTATTTTTAACAAAGCTACTTCATGCGAAAGCTCATACGGCTTAAATTGATCTATGTAATATGATATATTTCCGATCTCTATCTGCGCCTGAGCCAACGCTAAGTTAAATACCTGAGCATAATCCTCCATTGACATCTTATCTTTATTTTTATCTACATAGTTTATTTTGGAAGGCACATCTTTTATGCCTTGCAATCCTGCCTTAGCTATCTCGAATTTCGCGTCCTGGAGCTTGCCGGAAATCTTATCGCTTTTTAAATCATCGATAAAAGAATCTTGCTGCGCCAGGTATCCTTTTATCCTCTCCGGCAAAAACCCCACCTGATCGTATGTCAATACTATATTTTTAGACTCAAAGTAAGAATAATAAGCTGCGATGTTTCCAAGCGCCTCATTGGAAGCAAGGCTCTTTTGAAGTCCTGCATTAGACGCCAGGTTAACATTAGTTTTCTTTAAAACTCCGTCGGATCCTATCTCATATTTACCTGGTTCTTGTATATCAATGACCTTTTGCCCTTTTTTAACCAATTTATATCCTCTGATTTTTAAATATTCTGGCGTATCTGGACTAACCATTTCTTCCTGTGTAAGCTGAACAAATTCCCAGCCTTCGTTCTGCACCTTAAGACCTTTGACCTTCAACGTAGCCCCAGCCACAACGTTTATTATCAAGCTGCCATCTATATCCACGTCTTCCAGATAAACATTCTTCCCGCCTATCACAAGAGTAGACTTATTGCTTATAGATCCACCTTTTATCTTTGATAAAACATCGTCTGCAGTTGTGAAAAAGCTGCGATAAAAAACAACTTTTGCTCCTTCGCTGTAAGGTACTATGCCTTGCGCTCTCGCTTCTGATTCTTCAACATCAACCTGCATGCCAGCAAATGCAATCAATTTTCTATTATACTTATAATAATCGCTTTCTCCTGTAGCCATATGGTCTGGATAATTGCCTGTTTTAATTTTCTTTTCTGCTTCACTAAAACTATTTTTTACAGGAGAAAATACAGCCCTTTTATCTGCATAATTTACAACTGCTACTTTGGACCCTTCTGGCAATATCATAGCTATATCCTGCATCATGGTTTCTAATCTAGTTGGCTGAAAAGAGGTCTTGGAAGCATCTGTAAATTTAGGATTAGCAAATTCCGGCATAATGCCTTTTGTCATATCAAGGACCTTCTTGTATATACCATTTTCTATAAAATATACATTCAGATTTGCAGGATATGGAGACTTGCCAGTGACAGGATCTGCCACATCTCCCATGCCTTTTTTAGATTCCTTTAACAAAGGATCTAACTGATTATATTCTACATTACAAACAATACCTTTAGGTTCCAATCTGGTAATAGCGCCAGCTGCCTCCCCGGCATCTCTTGGAACAGTTATAAAATTAAGTCCTAATCCTTTTTCATCTGTTATCTTAAGTCCTGATAATATAGCGTTAAGAACCTGCCCATTAGTATCCTGAATAAATACTGTATATTTTTTTCCACTTTTAATCCATTCATTGATTAGCCCATATTTCGATATAAGAACGTGTACATCGCCATGCCCGTGAGGTTTAGATAATAATTTATACTTATCTTCCAGGACAAAATCACCCTTAATATTTGTTATTGCAGGCACTAGCCCCTGCATAATAAGGTCTATTTTATCACCATCTTTTTCCATCACGGTCCTGCTATTATTATCAGACACTACAACATAGCCTAATTCTTCTAATAACTCTTTCGTAGACTCGTGATTATCATCAGAAGTCATTATTGCAAAAGGTATTTTTGTATTTGCAGCATTTTCAATAGCTTTTTTCCCTTCCAAATAGTGTTCTATATACCTTCTTTCAGTAACAAGATCCAGAGGTATTCCTATCTTTATGCCACTATAGCCAAGCCTATCCCCTCTACCGCCCGCTACAAGCACTATAGAGAATTTATCCGCGATTTTTAATCCTTCTTTTTCCAAATTTTTGTATTTATCTCCTATGCCGGCAGTATTGTCAATATTTGTTATTTCTGGAATCTCCGGGGTCAATCCTTCAAAAACATTAACTTCTTTTATAGAATTACCTATGATCTTTACTGCATTCTGCTGATATTGAACCAATCCTCCTGGATAAGCGCTATCTGCCTCGATTACCTGCTCGAGAAATTTCTTTTTAAGTTTATCATTAACGCCCGGCATATCCCAGCTTGCAAAAAGATGTTCCTGATGCAATGCAACGAGAAGATTTATAGCTTCTACATATTTAGGCTCAAAGTAAGCATAATCAGCCGCGATATTCCCAAGCCCCTCGTTGGACGCAAGGCTCTTTCTAGAAATCGCCTTGTCCCCATATACAGGCAGCTCGCCCCTTAAGAGCTCGTAAAGTTTTACGTCTTTTGACTTATTGTTGTTTACGATCTGAAGGCCGCGCTTTAATTCAAAGAAATCCAGGTGTTCGTTTAGCGCCTCCCAGAGTTCCTGCCCCTGGGCAATGGAAACCTTTTTCTTTATCTCTTCCGGCAGGATATCAAGGCCGCCATTCGCTGCTATTGTCTTTGCCATGGTCTCTGTAAGTTTTTCTCTTAAAACCTGGTAAAGCTCTTTTCCTTGCAAAGCTGCCAATAGCCTTGCAGCTGCCAATGACTGCGAAAGAATAGCGTTCATGCCTATATTGCCTTTTCTCTGCATTATTGTAATTTTTTCATCCAAAGACGCGCCTTCTTTCAACTGTCCTCGCTCCTGCGCAATCTGCATCTCCAAACCAAGAAGTTTTCTATCTATGTCCGTCAAATCCCCAAGATCCTTTAATTTTAAACCTGTGAAATCTTTTGCGAGAGTGTTATTTACATGGTCCACCGCATTCAAGCACCCTTTGCCATCGTAACGCTGAGATCTCCTGAAAAGTTCTGTCAAGGCCTGGTCTCCAAGCGCATCAATCTGGTCGCGTGTCACGCCTTTCTTGAAACGGTAAGACCCGTCTGACTTCAGTGAAAATAAATCCTTGTATTTCGCATCAGGAATCTGGCTTTCATAAATAACAGAGTCTACCAGATGTATCGCCTCTCCTGTCCCTGCTGAAGTTCCTAACGGGGTAGAACCTTCGTATACAAATAATTTTTTAAACCTTTCGCTGCCTTCTATGCCGAAAGATATCCTTACCTTTACAGTCGGGATGCCTGCGTTCGTAGCTTCTTCCCATCCTGTAACCTCTGTAATTACCAGCCTGTCTATAAGATTCCCTGCGATTTTTTCTGATTCCAGCATTTCTGCGCGCGTATCAGGAGCCATCTCTGCCGTAGCGGCCTGCGCATCTTTTACTGCCTCAGCCATGACCCTCATTACAGAGCCGTACTTCATAAGCCTTTCTGTATTTGCCCCGCCTCCTGTCTTAAGTCCTGTGGCAAAAGAAGCCAGCGCAATCTGGGCTTCCATATCATCATTGGGTGATTTAGAACGATGAGATACGACTATGTCCAAATTTTTTCCTAAAGCTACCAGAATCGCCAGCAGTGTTTCGGAAAGCGTTCCGATCTGGTTTCCTTTGCACAAAAATGTATTATTTAAGTCATTATCCGCTGCATATTCAATGGATGAATCCCTGGTAGTGACTGAATCATCTCCTATTATAAAAAGCTTATCTCCTAAACCTTGTTGGATCAATTTCCAGCCTGCGTCATCATCTTCGGCAAAACCATCTTCAATGGAAACAATCGGAATATCTTCATCTTCTATTGTCTTTCTGAAGAATTGGTAAAGCTCCTCTCTCGTCATAACTACTTTTTCTTTATCTCTCCAGAATAAATACATGCCTATAGCTTTAGGATCATTATTTTCTTCCCTGTAGGCATTCTCGAGTTCTGAAGACGCAGGATCCAAAGAGATTGCAACATCCACGCCTGGAATATATCCATTATCCAATATCGCCTGTTTTGCCATCCTCCATAATCTCTGTTCCGGGACTATATCCCCTGCTTCCTTTGTAATATAAGGCGCTAATCCGCCTTCCAGTCCTATACCCATAACCCTGCAGCCCTCGGCAGTTTCAATAATCTCCTGAAGCCTGGTCTGTAGTTTCATCGTCATTTCCTGGGCATCTTCATAGTTCTTGGGAGAAAGAGGGTTGAACATTGTTTCCTGCATCGAGATATTGCTGTTCGGATACTGTTTTTCAGTATGCCTTCCGCCCATTCCGCAATTACGGAACTGCCATGGCGCCCAGACAAGAAGCCCGTCTTTAGTCCTGACCATTTGAGGTCTTGAATCTATCATGCGTTTTTTAACTTCAGCAACTCTATCTATCCAGCGGCCTGCCTTGTCAGCTTTTTTTGTAGCTTCTTCAGCGCGCAAAGCTGCCAAGCGTTCTCTCTCCCGGAATTTCTTATATTCTCCCGGATCTGCCATTTTAAAATCAAGGTATCCTACTATACCCATGCCAAACACAAATCTTCCTATATACGTAGCCAATACGTTCCCGCCGAATAATCCTATGCCCACTAAAATAGCAGCTATTGGCAAGGCTATAAAAGCCAAATTCCTGCTCCAGCGCGGGCCTGCTGCTGTCTGCGCCAGATTATATTCCGCGTCAGGATGATAACTCAGGCCTGTTTTTATTACGCCGTTAAATTTACCGTAAGGTATCAGAACGAACATCTTTGCATGCCACGCTAATCTTTTTAGAAAACTTTTCTGCATCATCTTTTCTGCTTCCGGCAGAAGCTGGTCGTTTAGGGCTCCCACTTTTACAGAAGTTACGTAATGCCCCATCTCATGAATAGCCACGCCTGTATGATAAGACGCCCACAAAAATCCTATGGAAAGCAGCGTTTCCGGAGAAAAGAACATGAAAGATAAAATCTCTCCTCTCATAACCGCAGGGAGCACTAATACGCTCAATATAAACGCTGAATGGAATGACACCAGTATATGATTCGCAATCGTCCATCCTCTTTCAAGCCACCCTTTAGCGCCTTTCATTGCCTGCCCTACTTTTCTAGCAGTAAGGCTTGCTGGAGAAAAGTTTCCCAACCTCGCATTTATTTCTCCTATCAATGGATTGGCTTTTTCATATAACGCTTTATATTTTGCGCTATTATTAAGTCCGGATATGGGTTTTGTAATTGCTTCAGCATATACCTTATCTAATAAATCATTATAATAATCAAATTCTTCTCTTGAATTCTGCAAAGCCACCTCTTTAAGCCTTGATAAAAAAGCTGCAAGCGCTACTTCCGGATTTTTAAAAAGATTGCTGGTAGCGATCTCCTCAAAAAATCTGTAAATAAACCTCTGGCTATAGGTTCTGCGATTACCTGCGCTAACATTTATAGCCCTTCCCCAATCAATAAATCTGACGTCAATGTCTCCATCTCTTCTGACCACAAACATATGAGATGTCAAATTGTCAAGCCTGTGAATCACTGTTGTTTCCTTTGAAACATCAAACATGGTATATACTTTTTCAGCAAGCTTTCTTCCTGCCAAAAATTCTTCTTCTTTGGTAAGCTCTCCGGCTTGTTTCAATCCTTCCACAATCATCATGTCCAGATATTTATTAGGCTTACCCTGCTCCGAGTAAATAAAATCAGGGCCTAATCCTAAATCAGATGCTATTTTAGAGTCGTTAAATTCTTCGCTGGGATCAAAACGGGTGGAGTTTGTGATAGTAAGAACGATGGAAAGCCCTTTTCCGCGGATTATTATGTCGTGCAGCATCCTGTCAGTTGCGCCTGAATATTGAGGCCCGTCAGAAAATTGGATATCTTTAAGCGTATTTACAGCGACTCCGCGGGCCGTTATAAGATATTCAACTATTGTTTCCGCTGCTTTATTTTTATCGGCTATCGCGTCTTCCTTTTGTAAAACGCCGGCTAATCTTTCTATCGCGGCTGACTTAATTTCTTTTAAACCAAGGCTGCTGTTGGAAGCCAGAGAAGCGCCTTTTCCGGGTTTGAATGACAGATTGCCGGTCTCTTTTAATGCTGTAGCTATTGAAATAAAAACTCCAACAGCTGTAGGCGGCGTAGGAGGTATGCAAAGCTCAGGCGCTATATAAGGAACTATAGAGGTCGGGGCGTATTCAAATAACAATTTAGCGTCATCTTCGCTTATGTTGACGTCCTGTCCTGTCAAAACACCTCCGCCGATTAACCTGCCGATCTCTTCTATTGCCTTAGCATAACTAATCAAAATCAACTTTCTTGTTTCGGCATCCCTGCCGTTGCTTCTAGGATCTATGCTGACATTGATAGCGCATTTACTGCCTCCGATTGCCAACAGCGCTCCCGCGTTCTTGAAACTCATCTCCTGCGATAACTCTAACGCATCAATAAGGGCATCATCATTGGACTTATAGTTACGGATTCTGGTTCCGCCGGTGGCGCGATATTGGCCGTTAACTATTTCTGCCTTACTGTTAATCTTCGTAAACCGGTGGATTGACATATAAGCGGTATATCCTAAATTTTTATTACTAATTTCAAAAACGCCGTAATGATTATCCCAGTGTTTCAATGCTTCAGCCGAAAAATCCTCCTTATTTATCAATACCTTTACTGTAGAGCCGTCTCCAAGAATCAATCCATCAAGTTTCTTAGGATTTTCTTGTGCATTCGATGTTTCTGCTTTTTCAAGAGATTCAAAAAACTTACGGCTTGTTTCATCAGCAATGTCCTGCGTAGTCCTGCCGGTAGCAATAGAAGAATTGATAATATCCGCCACCCTTTTAGATATTCTCATTGATATGGCTTTATTAGTGACCTCATGGCCCAAGTGCCCGTCAACCCCGGTTACCCCTCCGGCATTAGCTATATAATCAGGGACATAGGCAATGCCCGCCTGTTTTAACAACTGGTTATCGCGCTGTTTGTCTTCTGTAACATTATTGCAGGAACCGCTGATAATGCTTACGCCTGCGCTTTTTAACGCCTCTATACTAGATGGATTCACAACCGGCCCGACTGCGCAGGGCGAGAAAACATCTATCTTATTAACCCCCATAGTTTTAAGCTTATACGAAAAAGGCTTCATCGGATTCATTATTTTATTGGTGTATGCGCCGTTAGGGAGTCTGTCTTCAGAAAATACGAACAGCCTATTGGAATCAATATATGATTTAAATTCTTTTATTGCCGCGCTGACTTTAATCGGATCAACATCAGAAGCTATGACTATAGCTCCTCCTTCGAGTAAAGGCCGAAGCAATAAGCCTCCTGTACCCCCTATGCCTTGTATAGCTATAACCTTTCCTGTTAAATAGGCTTCTGGTTTTTCTGAACTATAGAGCAAAATTGGCGATACATTTGTTACATTGCTGATGGCATCTTTGAGCCTCTCAGCGCTATTTAAGGGGACTCTCAACTTTGCAGAAACCTGACTTGCTTTATCTTCAGAAGGCTTATCAAGGTCCTTGATCAATTCTTCTATGGGTTTGCGCTTGCCGGATAAAAGGAAATGGTAATTTTCCTCATCTATTTCTGTTTTGGAAAATGGAGATATTACTATATAGGAATAGCCTTTCTCTTTCAAAAGCCTGGTAATACCCTGAGTATGAAAACCTCCTGTGATAAGGGTAGCTACCCTGACATTGCGTTTTTCCACTTCAGAAGTAGTGTTGGTAAACATTGCCTGGTCGCGGGATTTTACGGTTTTATAAAAATCCTCTATTTCCTGAAGGTGAGAATCTATCAGACTTGGATTGAAATCTACAAAATCGGAAAGATTATATTTTTTGATTGCCGGTTTTAGAAACGCCTCAAAAAAAGCTATATTGCAAGAAGCCTTATTCTGCAGGTAATAATCCAATTCTTCATTTGATATCTTGAGGTTAAAAAATCCTTCCAAAAATTTTATACTCCGCAGCGCCTGGGTAAGTGTTTTTTCTTCATCATTTTTTGCAAGCCTTTGTTTTATTTCATAAGACAGGTCTTCCATCTCTACGAAAAGCTTCACGGACTCCAAAGAATTCACCTTGGTAAGGTAATCTACGAAATCCATCAGATTCGGATATTTTGACATCTGGTCTTTCAGGTGTTTATTAGCCAGGTCTTCCAGGTAACTGTAAAATGAAAAAGGCGAGATCTTCTGGTCTTTAAAAAGGCTTGCCTTGGCCATTAATGTATCCATGTCGCTGCGGCTGGATTTAGCGGCAATCGCTGATTGTAGATTTAACAGCAGGTTCTGGGATTCCTGCATAATCTTTTGCTGGTCAATCTTTGATTCTTTATCTATGGTTTCATTGAGGATAGCGATATTTTTATAGTTAGCCGTGGGGATGTTTAATTTCTGGATATAACTTGACAGGTATTTCAGATGGTCGGCTGTTTCTGTCTTTTGGTTCTCGTAATCAGCTTCTCTCTGGTCTATTGCCAGCAGTTCCCTTGAATATATTTTAGGTTTTAATTCTTCCAGGGCTTTCTTAGCCTGGGAAATGAAAACCTGGGAATCCGGATTAAACTTCATGATGTTATTGAATTCTTCTATATTCTTAAAATATATGTCTTTATTTTCAATGCCCCATATAGGCAGGTCCGGATATTTTGTTATGGATAGATACTCCTCTCCCGTAAGCTCTCCTGAATCAACAAAAAGCCTGGCTACTTTTTTTCTGACTTCAGGATCCGGAAAACTCGAAACGCTGGATGTATCCACAACTCCATCCGCTCCTTCTGAGCAGACCAGTCCTAAATTATAATCTCTAACCAGGATTTCCAATATGCCGGCTAAATTAAGGGTCGCCTCAGGATTTGTATGAAGGTCTTGAATGTACACGATGAGCCTGGAATTATCATGGTCAGGATTCTGGTATACCTCTACTACCTTACCTAATTCCTGGGGTATGTGAATAAGTGATATATCAGAAAGATGCGAAGAAAGTATCTTCTGGGCTTCTCTTTTCTGGGATTTAAGCTCCTTGGAGTTCTCTCCTGTAAGCACAGCCTTTTTCTGCTGTATTACTCCTTCATTTTTATCACTGATTTTCTGGTAGTTAACTTTTTTATTTTTGAATATAGACTTGGATTCAGGTGCGGCATATGCGACATTAGTAGCTAGAAATGCGACGAGAGTAAAGATTGAAACAACCTTGTTTAGTAATTTAAGAGACATTTACTTCCTCCTTGTATTTATGTATATTTAAAATACTTTTTAAATTGCTATGTAAAAGTATACCATGTAAACGTTTTCGTGTCAAACAAAAATTTAAAATTTTTATTGGATTTTAAGTAGCTAATAATGTTAGAACTTTATCTTTTAACTCTTCTTTTTTTGCTTCCAGGATCTCGCCCGTAGCCCTTATTTTAATCTCAAGCTTGCCTTTTTTAAGGCCCCTATCCCCTATCACTATTGAGAAAGGTATGCCTACGAGTTCAGCGTCATTAAACTTAATTCCCGCGCTCTCATCCCTGTCATCCACTAGCGTTTCTATCCCGGCTTTATTTAATTCTTCATATATAACATCTGTGGCTTTTTTGACGCCTTCTTCCTTGTAATTTATAGGAATGATTAAAACCTGAAAAGGCGCTATTGCCAGAGGCCAGATTATACCCTTATTATCATTATGGATCTCTATAGCTGTAGCCATGATCCTGTTCACGCCTATTCCGTAACATCCCATCACTATTGGTTTTAATTTTCCGCTTTCATCCACAAATTCCGCTTTCATCGCCTTTGAATATTTAAGGCCTAGTTTAAATACATGGCCCATCTCTATCGCATGTTCTATCTTTATGCTCTTATTACACTTAGGACAGAGGTCTTTATCAGTAATCACCCTTAAATCAGCCCACTCACTTACTTTAAAATCCCTATCCAGGTTTGTATTTATAAAATGCTTGTCTTTTTTATTTGCGCCTGTGACAAAATTACTCATGCCTTTAATAGAGTTATCAGCTATAATCTTCGCGTCTTTTAATCCTGAAGGCCCTGAAAATCCCATCGGACCTCCGGTTACTTTTTTAATAATATCTTCACTGGCCATTTCAAGTTTCTGGCATTTCAGGAATTTTTTTATCTTTGTCTCATTTGCCTCGTGATCGCCTCTTATTAAAACCGCTACAGGCTTTTCATCTGAGGCATAAATAAGCGTCTTTACCATATCTTCAGGCTTAACTTTTAACAAATGCCCGACTTTTTCTATCGTCGTCACCCCTGGGGTATCTATCTCTTCCATGGGTTTTTCTTTCCCTTGAGCCTTAAGCTTTAAGCCTTGAGCCTCTTTGCATTCCGCCACTGCCAAACTCCCTGAATACCCGCAACTATGACAATGCGCCAGAAGATCCTCTCCGCTATCAGAGACTACCATAAATTCATGCGACTCGTTTCCGCCCATAACACCTGAATCAGCCTCTACGCTGATCGCCTTTAACCCGCATCTTGCAAAGATATTTTCGTAAGCCTCGTACATCTTCTGATAACTTTTATCAAGGCCTTCCCAGTCTTTGTCAAAGCTGTAAGCGTCTTTCATTATAAATTCGCGGCTGCGTATCACGCCGAACCTGGGCCTCACCTCGTCCCTGAATTTGGTCTGGATCTGATAAAAAGTGACAGGCATCTGCTTATATGAATTGATATGATTCCTGACAAGGTCTGTTATCACTTCTTCATGTGTAGGCCCAAAAACTATGACTCTGTTATGCCTGTCCTTATAGGTAATAAGGTCTTCCCCTAGATCTTTAAACCTGCCTGACTCATGCCATAATTCAACCGGCTGCATGGAAGGCATAAAAAGCTCTATAGCGCCCGCTTTATTCATTTCTTCGCGGATAATATTCTGGACCTTTTGCAAAACCCTGAGGCCTAAAGGAAGGTAGGTATACGCGCCTGAGGCAAGTTTCCTGATAAGCCCCGAGCGTATCATAAGGCGGTGGCTTACTGCCTCGGCCTCGCTAGGGACCTCTTTCAAAGTTGGTATAAAATATTTAGTCCATCGCATATTTTTTATATGTCTCATTTTTAAGATTGCTTCGTCGTCCCGATAAATCAGGACTCCTCGCAATGACAATAGACATGTCATTGCGAGCGAATGAAATGAGCGAAGCAATCTCAAATTTTATTATAATTCTTTCAACAGCTCTTTTACAATATCTTTTTCTTTAACCCTCTTTACAATCTTCCCCTTTTTAAATATAACTCCAGAACCTTTGCCGCAGGCAATACCTATATCTGCTTCTTTAGCTTCGCCGGGGCCATTCACTTCGCAGCCCATAATAGCAATCTTAATCTGCTCCTTACGCCCTTGACCCTTGAGCCTTGAGCTAATTTGTTCCGCTATATTCTGCAAATCCACCTGACACCTGCCGCATGTCGGGCACGAAATAATTTCAGGGCCGAAATTCCTTAAGTTTAACGCCTGAAGGATGTTCTTAGCTGCTATTACTTCTTCTAACGGATCTCCTGTCAATGAAACCCTGATAGTATCGCCTATCCCATCCAAAAGAAGGCTTCCTATACCTATGGCTGATTTCACAATGCCTGTTGAAACAGGCCCTGCTGCAGTAATGCCCAGATGCAGAGGATATTTTGATTTCTTTGAAAAGAGCTTATAGGCCCCTATGGTGCTGACAACGTCCGATGCCTTCAACGATACTATTATATCGTAAAAATCCATTCTCTCCAATATCTTTATATAATCCATCACGGATTTTACCATGCCTTCTACCGTGGACCTTTCCTTGCCCCTTGCCCCTTGCCCCCTGTCCCTGATAGATCCTGAATTCGCTCCCACTCTTATGGAGATCTTTTTCTTTTTTGCCAGCCTCACAACCTCTTTTATTTCGTTTTCCTTATAAATATTCCCGGGATTAAGCCTTATCTTATCAGCCCCGTTTTCAATAGCGCATAAGGCCAGCCTGTAATCAAAATGTATATCTGCCACCAATGGCAAATTTATTTTTCTTTTAATAGCCTTTATGGCGCTTGCAGCCTCGAAATCTTTTATGGCAACCCTTACTATTCCGCATCCTGCTTTTTCCAGTCCTTTAATCTGCCTTACGGTAGCTGAGACGTCTCTCGTATCGGTCTTTGTCATTGACTGGATAGAGACAGGGGCTCCGCCTCCGATTTTAACCCTGCCTACCCTGATCTGTCTCGTAATTATCTTTTCCATAAATGCGCTATTTTTTCAAAAACCCCAAATCTCATAAAATCATTATAAAATACAAACAGCATCAAAATTATTAAAAGCGACATGCCGACCTGCGTTATGTTTTCCTGTATCTTGATAGAAACAGGCTTTCTCCTGATCTTTTCTATCGCAAGAAATAAAATATGGCCGCCGTCCAGTACAGGCACAGGCAAAAGATTAAAGATAGCCAGGGACGCGCTTAAAACTCCCATTAACTGCAATAGATAAATAATGCCCAGCTTGGCTGCCTGGCCTGTTATATAAAATATTCCTATGGGACCCGTCATGGACTCCTTTATAGGTATGGCGCCTGTAACGCTTGCCCATAAAGCCCTGCATGTTATATAAGTAAGCGACCATAATTTTTCAGCCCCCATATAAATAGACTTAAAAAATCCATATCTTACAAATACCACATCTCCGGACGGGACAATGCCTATTATGGAAATCTTCTTTCTTGAGCCGAAAACAGTATCCATCTCCTGGGATTTCGGCATAACGACAATAGAAATCTTTTGCCCGAGTCTTTCTACAACAAGGTTCATCTCCTGATTCTTGCTGGTATGCACAATCTTTGTGACATCCTCCCAGTAGATTACATCCTTGCCGTTTATATTCAGGATCTTATCGCCTGTTTTTAAGCCGGATGACTCAGCCGGATAGCCCGGCATGACCTTGCCTATCGCTGAAGTCAATGTAGGATTGCCTGCCATGAACACGAATGAAAAAATCGCAAATGCCAGTATGTAATTTAATAACGGGCCTGCGAATATTATCCGCATCCTCTCTCCGACTGTCCTGGAAAGATATTCCCATTTTTCTCCCTTTAAACCCTCTGCCCCTGTTTCTCCGGATAATTTTACATAACCTCCGAGAGGTATTATTGAAACAGAATATCTGGTTTCTTCTCTCGTCACGCCGAATATCTCAGGCCCGAATCCTATAGAAAATTTTTCAACCCGCACTCCCATCTTTTTAGCGACAATAAAATGCCCGAACTCATGCACTACGACTAGAATACTCAAAACAACTATAAAAGAAACTAGCGACAGCATCTAAGCATCTCCTTGGTTTTTATCCTTGCCCATTTATCAGCTTCAAGTATATCCAAAAGTCCGGGGTCCTTAACGCCTTTATGCAGCCTTAAAACCCTGTCGATTACCTTCGGTATATCTATAAATTTTATACGGCCTTCCATGAATTCCTTAACAGCTGTTTCATTTGAGGCATTCAGCGCAGAAGGAAATGTGCCTCCTTTTTTTCCAGCGTCATATGCCAGATCCATACACGGAAATCTTTCAAAATCCGGCTTATAAAAAGTCAGATTTTTTATTTTGGAAAAATCAGGGCTTTTTATCCCGGAGCGGGATCTTTCAGGATAAGTAAGCGCGTATTGAATAGGAAGCCGCATATCGCACGCGGCCATCTGGGCAAGTACTGCGCCGTCTGTGAATTCAACCATTGAATGAATTACTGCTTCAGGATGTATCAATATCTCTATGTTTTTAATTTCCATATTAAAAAGCCAGGCTGCCTCGATCACTTCCAACCCCTTATTCATCATAGTAGCAGAATCCACTGATATCTTTTTACCCATTTTCCACCTGGGATGATTAATCGCCTGTTTAACGGTAATATTCCTGAATCCTGATTTTTTTACCTTTAATAAAGGCCCGCCTGAACCTGTGAGAAAAATCTTTTTCAAATCTTTCTTATCGTTGCTTCCGATGCATTGGAATATCGCGCTATGCTCGCTATCCACAGGCACTATTTTTACATTGTTCTTTGCAGCCTTATCCATTATAAGGCCACCTGCCATAACCAGTGCTTCTTTATTCGCAAGCGCCATTTTTCTGGCTTTATCCAACACTGTAAGTATAGGCATAAGCGCAGATGACCCCACTATGCCCACAAGGACAGTATCTATCTTTAAATTTTCCAGCATCTCCAGTAACCCGGTTTCTCCTTCATATACCTTTATCCTGCCCCATCCTCCTTTATCCCCGCTTATTTCACCTATACAAACAGCTTCGGGTTTATAAATCTTTGCCTGCTTGCGCAATAATCCGACATTTGCATTGGCAGATAAGGCGCATACCTTAAATCTATCCGGAAATTTTGCAATTACATCCAATCCGCTGGTGCCTATGGATCCCGTAGAACCCAAGACCGCAATATTTTCCATAATATTTACCTGAAGATAGCAAGGCAGATATAAAAAATAGGCGCTGTAAAAAGGATGCTGTCTGTGGCATCCAGCATCCCGCCAATGCCTGGCAGAGAAGTCCCGGAATCTTTTGCCTCATAATCTCTTTTTATAAGGCTCTCGGCCAGGTCTCCGAGCTGCGCGAATATGCCTATAAGAATACCGCTTAAAAGCACAAAACTAAAACTCATCCATGAAAAATAATACCTGCTTAAGATAGCGCTCGCAATACTGAAGATAAAACCTCCTATAGCGCCTTCTACTGATTTATTGGGGCTTATCCTTGGTATCAGCTTATGCTTTCCGAAGCGAGACCCGACTAAATACGCGCCCATATCGCCTGATTTTGTGACGAAAAGCAGGTACGCCACTAATTTATGCCCATCTTCCAGAAATCTTATTTTTACAAGAAATGTAAAAAACCATCCTATATAAAAAACCGCGAATAGCGTGACCGCTATCAGCGATACTGCATTCTGATTTTCTTTCCTTGTGAATTGAATTATAAAAAGCGCGATCAATATGATGATAAAAAACACAGCCTCCCATATGCCGCCTGTAGGCCTGTAAAAATATGTTATGTACGGCAAAAGTATCCCTGATAAAACACCTACATATGCAAAACTTAAAGGCAATGCCTTCTTTGCGCTTAGTTTGAAAAACTCGCAGAGCCCAAATCCTATAAATAAAGACGCCACTGCCCCGAACGTCCACACCGGCAATACAAATATGCTTAAAATAGTAACCGATATCAGGATTAGCGAGGTAACTGCGCGTTTAAACATAAACTATCTCCCTCCAAACCTTCTGTCTCTTTTGCTATACGTTTCTATAGCCTTATTGAATTCCCTCTCGTCAAAATCAGGCCAGAGCGTTTCAGTCACGTAAAGTTCAGAATACGATATCTGCCACAACAGAAAATTTGAAACCCTCATTTCCCCGCTTGTGCGTATTAAAAGATCCGGATCCGGCTGTCCAGCCGTATAAAGATTACTGGAAAACATTTTTTCATCTATGTCCTTCGGATCAATCTTTCCGCTCTTCGCGTCTTGCGCCAGGATCCTTGCCGCGTTTAATATTTCCTGCCTTGCGCCATAGCTCAGCGCTATATTCAGCGTAAGATCGTGATAATCGCTGGTATCTTTCTCTGTTTTCTCAACCTTGGCCAGCAGATCCTTTTGTATCCTGCTCCTTTCTCCTATTATACAAAACTTTATTTTATTATCATGGAATAATTTAATTTCATTGTCTATAAAATTTTCTAAAAGCTGAAACAGCGCTTTTATCTCACTATCAGGCCTGGACCAATTCTCGGTTGAAAATGCGTAAAGCGTCAGATACTGAACGCCTGTTTTAAGGCATAACTTTACGGTATTTTTTACGATATCCACACCTTGTTTATGGCCTATGACCTTGGGCAGGCCCCTTTTCTCGGCCCATCTCCCGTTGCCATCCATTATTATCGCTATGTGTTTTGGGATATTCATATATTATGGCTAAAAGAAAAACGCGAATTCGTATTTAATTCAAACACGATTCGCGTCCTTCTCTGATTCCATAAAAATTTTGTTACTCTAGAGGAACAGCGTCTTGCGTTTTTAGTTTTGACTTAAGATCTGAATACGCTGTTTTTAAATTTGCCGATTCTGCGTTGACTTTATCCAGAGCGGCCTGTAAATTGGCGGCAAGACCTGTCTGGTTATTTACCTGAGCGGTTGCTTTGGTCAATTGTACCTGTAAATCACCCGCCTTGGAATTAAGCCCTGCTATCTGATCATTAAGCTGCAGGATTTTTATCCTTTCAGCTTTCAACTGGCTGTTTAAACTCGCTGCGTAACCCACAAGCACAATACAGACAATAGCTAAAACCGCAATAATTACTGTAAAATTTATCTTTACCTTGTCCATTTTTATAGCTCCTCCTTTTTACATGTCATTGCGAGCCCTGACGAAGTCAGGACGAAGCAATCTTATAAGATCCTTCGTCCCGATAAATCGGGACTCAGGATAAGTTCGGATCTATCATTTACGTCGTCCTCCGGACTCCATAAATGATGTCCTCACTTATTTTTTATACTTCTTGATCTGCCTTTCTATCTGCTGCTTTCTCTGGGTTATTTTATCCATATCTGCCTGGATCTTTTCCATATTCTTCGGAAGTATTACTATTTCCACGCGCCTGTTCTGCTTTTTTCCGGATGCAGTATCATTCGAAGCCACAGGCCTATATTCACCGTAACCTATAGCAGCTACCCTTTTGGGGCTTATGCCTTTTTTATCCACAAGATAGTGGAGAACGCTCGTCGCCCTGGAAGTAGAGAGTTCCCAGTTGGATTTCCAGCCTGAATGTTTTATCGGCTCATTGTCCGTATGGCCCTCTATTCCTATATTCCTGTCTTCCACGTTCTTTCCCAGCACGCCCGCTATTTTATCAAGAGAGGAAAAAGCTTCCGGCTTTATTTCTACCTTGCCTGAATCAAAAAGGACTTCTGTCAAAAATATGATCGCAAGTCCCTTCTCTGCCATCTCCAGCCGCACGGATTTATCGCCTATTTCCTGCTTTAGTTTTTCTTCCAGAAGAAGCTTTGCCTTTTCCAGTTCAGACAATTCGGTTTCTTTCTCCTCCTGTAATTGGCTGAGCCTTGCGTTTAAGTCATCTATCTCGTTTCCAAGAGCGCTTATCCTGTCCACATCGCTCTTATGCCTGGTCTGAAATGTAATAGAACATCCGGACATAGCGAGAGAAACAACCGTTAAAAATAAAACTAAAAACAATCCTTTATTTCTGACCATAATATCCTCCTTATGCGTTTTTTTAATCATAATACAGCTGCTACGTAAAGTCAAGAAATTTGAAAATTTTCTTACTTAAATAACGTGTTCTTTATAATAAAAGACGCGAATACAATCGAAACCATTGACATAAGTTTTATTAAAATATTCAAAGACGGGCCTGATGTATCTTTGAACGGGTCTCCCACCGTATCTCCCACGACACCTGCCTTATGGGCAATAGAGCCCTTGCCTCCGTGATGGCCCTCCTCTATATATTTCTTTGCGTTATCCCATGCCCCGCCGGAATTCGCCATCATAACCGCAAGCACAAATCCTGTAACAGTCGCCCCCATAAGAAGCCCGCCCACTGCATTTATCCCCACTAAAAGCCCCACTACGATAGGGGCGCTGATCGCCAATAGAGACGGCATCACCATTTCTTTCTGCGCGGCAATTGTAGCAATATCAACGCAGCGCGCGTAATCAGGCTTTGCCTTTCCTTCCATAAGCCCTATTATTTCTTTAAACTGGCGCCTAACTTCAATGACAATCTTTGCAGCCGCTCTTCCCACTGCTCTCATTGTCATGGAACAGAATAAAAACGGGAGCATCCCTCCCAGGAATAATCCCACCAAGACGCTTGGGTTCATTAAATTCAGGTCCATGGTTTTGCCGAAAAGCCACACCTGATCCCTATAGGCCGCTATCAAAGCAAGGGCTGTCAACGCAGCTGAACCGATTGCAAAACCTTTTCCGGTCGCAGCTGTTGTGTTTCCCAGGGCATCTAAGGCATCTGTCCTTTTTCTCACCTCAGGAGGAAGATGAGACATCTCTGCATTTCCTCCCGCATTATCAGCAACAGGGCCGTAAGCATCTGTCGCCAGAGTTATCCCCAGGGTAGACAGCATACCCACTGCTGCAATTGCTATCCCGTAAAGCCCTAAGTTAAAATTACCGGCGCCTCCTGCGAATAAAAAACTCGCCAATATAGCCGCGCACACCACTATTACCGGTACAGCAGTTGACATCATGCCGACTGCCATGCCGCTTATAATAACAGTAGCGGGACCGGTAACACTTGAGTCTGCTATTGTCTGCGTAGGCTTGAAAGTGCTGGAAGTATAATACTCCGTTGAAAGGCCTATCAATACGCCTGCCACTAAACCCGATATAACTGACCAATAGACCCCTATATGCTGGCTACCGAGCGTATGCTTTACCAGAAAATAAGACGCTATAGCCACTATAAAAGAGCTGACAAACACTCCCTTTCTTAAGGCTGCCAATAGAACCGATTGATTCGCATCCTCTTTGCTTCTTACAAAAAATGTCCCTATAATAGATGCGATAACCCCGACTGCTGCCATGACCATCGGAACAGTAACGCCCGCTAAACCCAGGCCGGCTGCTACGCCCAGCGCAGATGTAGCTACTATAGAACCTACATACGATTCATAAAGATCCGCTCCCATACCTGCGACATCGCCTACATTGTCGCCCACATTATCAGCAATAACAGCAGGATTTCTCGGATCATCTTCAGGTATCCCTGCTTCTACTTTTCCTACCAGATCAGCTCCCACATCCGCTGCCTTTGTAAAAATGCCTCCGCCCACCCTTGCAAAAAGCGCCTGAGAGCTTGCGCCCATTCCAAAGCAAAGCATTGTAGATGTGATTGCGCCTATCTTATCTACCCCTATCGCCAGAGGATGCGCCGTGTAATACCAATCCAGAAAATAATACCATATGCTAAGATCCAGAAGTCCCAGCCCCACAACTGTAAGGCCCATAACAGCGCCGCTTGAAAAAGCAACCCTTAACCCGGAATTCAAACTCTTCATCGCTGCTGCCGCGGTCCTGTTTGAAGACTGTGTTGCTATCGTCATGCCTATAAAACCTGAAAGCCCTGAGAAAAATCCTCCTGTTAAAAATGCGAAAGGCACAAATATGGGCAGATATTTAAACAGAGACAATGCCAGAAGAATAAAAAATACGACTATAAAAAATAAAGCTACCCCTATATACTGCCTCTTTAAATATGCCCTTGCGCCTATGCGGACTGCCTGGGCTATTTCTTTCATTTTGTCGTTTCCTTCATCCATCTTAAGTATTGATACTGCTAAATAAAAAGCAAAACCAAGCGCCAATATAGAACCCACAGGTGCCAAAAATAACATTTTGTTCCTCCTCTTATATTTTGAATGCCTGCTCTCTCTTTGATCCCACTGATACCATGCTTATCTTCACATTCAGAAGCTTTGATAAGGTCTCAAGATATTTCCTTGCATTCTCAGTCAGGTCTTTATACTTCGTCGCCCGCGTAGTATCGCTCATCCATCCGCTGCAAGACTCATAAATCCCTTCGCAATTTTCAAGTATCTCTATGTCAGCCGGAAAATCTTTATAAAGCCTGCCTTTATATTTATATCCGGTGCATATTTTTATTTTATCCATCTCATCAAGCACATCAAGCTTTGTAATCACTATTTCATCCAGGCCGTTAACAGCTACAGCGTGCCTGACTATCACGGCGTCAAACCACCCGCATCTCCTGGGCCTTCCTGTAGTAGCCCCGAATTCTTTGCCCTTGGTCCGTATCTTTTCCATCAGATCTTTTTCAAATTCTGTCGGGAAAGGCCCTTCTCCTACCCTGGTGGTATAGGCCTTAACCACTCCTATAACTTTATCTATCTTTGTGGGGCCCACGCCTGCGCCCGTACAGGCCCCTCCTGCTGTGGCGCTTGAAGAAGTCACGTATGGGTATGTGCCGTGGTCTATATCCAGAAGAGCGCCCTGGGCGCCTTCAAATAAAATATCTTTTTTCTTAGCTATGGCTCTATTCAAAACCTGCGATACGTTTGCCAGGTACTTTTTAATCTTTTTCCCGTATTCCAGATATTCATTGTAAATTTGTCCTGCATTAAACTCCTCAGAGCCTTCCAGGTTGGCATAGATCTTCTTTTTCAGGCCTTCGGGATTTACAAGATCTATCATCCTTATCCCGCAGCGCGCCATCTTGTCTATATAACACGGCCCTATGCCCCTTCCTGTAGTGCCTATCTTTGCCCCGCGTCTTTTATCTATCACTTTATGATAAGGCAGTATTACATGAGCGGATTCGCTTATCATAAGATTACCATCTATCTTTATGCCTTTTTTTTTCAGCATGCCGATCTCATTTAAAAGCGCTTCGGGATCGATTACCACGCCGTTGCCTATTATGCAGAGCTTCCCTTTCCTTAAAACCCCTGACGGGATGAGATGCAGGATAAATTCCTTGTCTCCGATTACCACTGTGTGGCCTGCGTTATTGCCTCCCTGATACCTTACAATAATATCAGCATCCCTGCTCAGGATATCAATTATTTTACCTTTGCCTTCGTCTCCCCACTGCGCTCCAACAACTACTGTACATGGCATAAAAACTCCTTCTTATCGTATCGGTTCCACATGTTTTGTGCCTGGCACCACTTTAAAATGGTGCCAGGCACAAAAAACATTAACCACCCAAAAACTACGGCGTCATCGTAAATATCTTCCTGGCTATCTCCGGATATTTTGCTATAAAACGCAGCTCGTCGTGCGTGAGCGGCTGCTGGGTATGCACATTGGCATATCTGACGAGTTCAAGTATGTCCGCCGCCTCTAAATCGTTTTTAAACTTTATCTCCAGCTTATCGTACACATTCCTGAATCCTTTTATACCTGAATATTCTCCGGCGATGATCTGCCTGCCTGTTTCTAATAGTTCCGGCTCGCCTCTTCCAAGTTCCTCAAAATCATAAAGCTCATAATTACGCCTGTCTTTCAGAGCCCCATCAGCATGAATACCTGATTCATGGGCAAACGCATTTGCGCCTATACCTGGATGGTTTATAGGTATAGGGACCTTAAATGCGTAAGAAGTGTATTTTCCGATCTTCCAAGCATGATTTAACTTAATCTTTTCATCCAGATTATATTTACCGCTAAACCCGCTTGAATACTTAATCGCAAGTATGATAGAAACGAGGTCTGCGTTCCCGGCCCTCTCCCCCATGCCGTTCACTGTCGTATTTATATAAGCGTCCACACCTGCGTCTATTGCTGCCTTTGCGCCTGCCACAGAGCACGCTATTACCATTCCAAGATCATTATGACAGTGAAGTTCTATGGGCAGCTTAACCTCATTTGCAAGTATCTTGACCCTCTTATAAATCGTAAAAGGATCGTCATGGCCAAGCGTGTCGCAATACCTGATCCTGTCTGCGCCGTGGTCTTTAGCTGCCTTTGCGAATTTTATTAAATACGGCATATCAGTCCTTGAAGCGTCTTCTGCGTTCACGCCTACAATCTTTAATTTCTTTTTTCTCGCCAGGTCCACCGCGTCAGTCATCATGAGCAATATATCATCGCGGGTTTTATTGCCCAGGAATTTTCCGCTGGTCATCTGCTCTGAAGTGGATATGGAGAGGTTCAGGTTTTCGACATCCGTCATCTCGCATGCCTTTTTGACATCGTCTTTTATCGCCCTTACCCAGCCGCTTAAGACTATCGGCTTCAGCACGCCCATCTTGACAAGCTCTATATTAGCATTCAGATAATTCGTCTCGTGGCGCGTAACAGGAAAACCAAACTCGCTCCCGAAAACCCCCATATCGTTCAGGAAGATATTTATCATGGTCTTCTGTAGTTTTGCAAGTCCGAGTTTTGCGGTCTGCACCCCGTCCCTGTTTGTTACATCAATTAGATAGATCTTGTTGTTTTTCATAAAAGATCCTTTTTTACAGTTTTATTAATGTTGCGTCCAATATATTTTTATCTTTCCTTATTTCGTTCAATACCTTTTCTGAGACCGCGCTATCAATATTTAAGACCGACAATGTTTTTCCGCCCGGTTTTTCCCTGCCGAATGTCATGGCAGCAATATTTATATTATTTTTCCCTAAGATAGTCCCCATCATGCCTATGATGCCCGGCACGTCTATATTATGCGCGACTATCATATATCCTTCAGGAATGGCGTCCACGTGAAATTCGTCTATCTTGACAATCCTTGGGTCTTTCTTCGTAAATAAAGTGCCGGAAACAGTCCTGACTCCGATATCTGTCTTTATCTCCACGCTTATAAGGCTTGAATATTCCTCTAAGTTAGTCGCTTTCATTTCTTCTATTTTAATGCCGCGTTCCTTTGCCACGATCAATGAATTTACATAATTTACAGTTTCCTGCAATACGGGTGAAAGCACCCCCTTTACGATAGCTACGGTAATCGGGGACAGGTTGTATTTTACGACATCCCCTGAATACTTTATCTGTATTTCCTGGGTCCTGCCTTTGGCAAGCTGGGATGCCAGGCCTCCTATTTTTTCTCCCAGATTTATATAAGGCTGTAATATTTTGTAAAGCTCGAAATCAACGCAGGGCACATTCACCGCGTTTCTTATCCCGCATCCTAAAAGCGCGTCGCGCGCGCTGCCTGCGATTTCAACAGCCACGTTTATCTGCGCCTCTTCAGTCGAAGCCCCTAGATGCGGAGTAAGCACTACCTTGTCGCATTTGAACAACGGATTATCTTTTACAGGGGGTTCTTTTTCATAAACATCAAAAGCAGCCCCTGCGATCTTTCCTGCGGCAATGCCTTCAAGTACAGCTGTCTCGTCAATTATTCCGCCCCTTGCGCAGTTTATGATCCTGACTCCATGCTTCATTTTTTCTATGGCCTTTTTATCGATAATGTGTTTTGTCTCTTCTGTTAAAGGCGAATGGACAGTAATGTAATCAGCTTTTTCAAATATAACCTTTAATTCGCCTGATTCTATGCCCAGCTCCCTGGCTTTATCCAGGGACAAAAACGGATCATATGTTATAACCTTCATCCCGAACGCAATAGCCCGTTTTGCCACCTCTGTGCCTATCCTGCCGAGCCCTATAATGCCCAGGGTTTTCCCGTATACCTCTGCGCCCATGAATTTCTTTCTTTCCCATTCGCCTTTTTTAACAGAGCCATCTGCCTGGGGTATGTTTCTTGATAGAGAAAGCATTAAAGATACAGCGTGTTCCGCGGTAGACATGGTGTTCCCGCCCGGGGTATTCATGACTATAATGCCCCGCTTGGAGGCAGCCCGGAGATCAACGTTATCAAGCCCGACCCCTGCCCTGCCTATCACCTTTAGATTTATAGCGGCTTCTATAATATCTTTTGTGACCTTTGTCTCGCTTCTGACCAAAAGCGCGTCATAGTCTTTTATTATTTTCTTCAGTTCTTCAGGGGGCAGCTTATGCTTTACATCCACCTGAAACTCTTTTACCTTTTTAAGTATATCCACGCCTTCCTGCGCCAACGGATCGCTCACAAGTATCTTAAACATGCTTCCTCCGTATATTTTACTTCAATGCCTCTACAAGCGCCTTCACGCCTGAACCCAACTGAAATTTATATCCCATCTCTGAAAGCGCTGTTTCAAGAGTAGCTATGCACACTATAAGATCTGGCGGGGTTATGTAGCCCATGGTGGCTATCCTGAACATCTTGCCTTTCATCTCGTCCTGGCCGCCTGCTATGCCTACCCCATATTTATCTCTCATTGTCTTGACTAGTTTTTCACCGTCTATGCCCTGAGGCACCCTTACAGCAGTAACTCCGTCCGAATAAGCGTCAGGCGCGAATAGTTCCAATCCCATAGACTTGACTGCGTTTCTTACCGCAGCTGCCATCTTTTTATGTTTTTCAAAAATAACTTCCAGGCCTTCTTCTTTTATTATTTTCAAAGCCTCTCTCAGCGCTATCATGAGATTTACAGCGGGCGTAAAAGGCGTATCTGTTTTTCCGAGCGCCTTTTTATAAGCCTTAAAGTCAAAATAATATTTCGGCAATGTCGATTTCTCAATCGCCTGCCAAGCCTTTGGGCTCACGCTTACAAATGCAAGGCCGGGAGGTATCATCAGGCCTTTTTGAGAACCGGATATTACAACATCTATCCCCCATTCGTCTGTCTTTATGGGAATAGCTGCAAGCCCGCTTATGGCATCAACCACAAGCACTGCTTCATAATTCTTCATTATTTTTGCAATCGCTTCTACATCTGTGGAAACCCCGGTGGATGTTTCGCATAATGTGGTAAAAACAGCTTTTATCTTTTTATTTTTTTTTAAAGCCTCCTCTATATTTTTCGGGTCCACTGCTTTTCCCCACTCCACGTCCAGGGCTGTAAATTCAATTCCATACGCCTTGCAGATATCCCCGAACCTTTCCCCGAATTTTCCTCCGCGAACCACAAGGGCTTTATCCCCGGGAGAAAAAATATTCGCAATAGCTCCTTCCATAGCGCCTGTTCCTGATGCCGCAAATATAAGGACCTCGTTTTTAGTCTGATACACATACTTTAAATCCTCTTCCACTTCCTGTATAACCTTCTGGAATTCAGGCGTCCGGTGATGGATAATCGGCCTTGCCATGGTCTCCAGGACTCTTGGCGGTATCGGCGTCGGCCCTGGCGTAAGCAAATAATTTTTGATCATGCTGTCTCCCTTTTTATTTTTTGCTCTCTGTTATAACCTCGTCTATAATACCGTATTCCAGCGATTCCTGGCCGGACATAAAATAATCCCTATCGGTGTCCTTCTGTATCTTATCGAGAGGCTTTCCCGTGTGCTTTGCCAAAATCTCATTGATCCTGTCTCTCATCTTCAGGATCTCTTTTGCCTGTATGCTTATATCTGACGCCTGGCCCTGGACTCCTCCCCAAGGCTGATGTATCATCACTCTTGCATTCGGAAGCGCGTGGCGTTTGCCCTTTGCTCCTGCTGCCAACAATACTGCTCCCATACTTGCTGCCTGTCCCACACAATATGTGCATACGTCAGGCTTCACAAACTGCATCGTGTCGTATATCGCAAGCCCTGCTGTCACTGATCCGCCCGGGCTATGTATATAAATATTTATATCCCTCTGGCGGTCTTCCATCTGGAGAAAAAGCATCTGGGCGATAACAACATTCGCGACCACATCGTCTATCGCCGAACCTATAAAAATAATCCTGTCTTTCAGAAGCCTTGAATAAATATCATACGCCCGCTCGCCTCTCTCTGACTGCTCTATCACCATAGGTATCAACATGCCAACCTCCTTGTTATTCAGTCTTCGCTTCTTTTAACAAAAACTCCATCACCTTTTTGTTCCTTATATTTACGGCCAGTTCATCCATGCCATGGCCTTTTTCCAGATAGCTCTTGATCTCGTCTTTTGTCTTATGATACTGAGCGGCTAATCCTTCTATGTACCCGTCAATCTCCTCTTCTTTCAGATAGATCTTTTCGGCATGCGCGATTCTGTCCAGCATAAAAAATGCCTTTACCTGGCGGATCGCCTGCTTGGAGGCATTCTCCTCCAATTCTTTTTTATCTTTTTCTTCCAAAGTGAATTTTTTATCCGGATTTTCTTTTTTCTGGAGCGCCTCCATATATTTTATGCGCATTCTAGCGTCTTTTATCAATCTTTCTTTTTCAGAATTCACCAAGGTATCCGGCACTTCAAAATCTGCGCCGTCCAGAAGCTGATTTATAATCTGAACCTCCAAATCAGCCTCGCAATCCTCTTCCAGTTTTGCCTTCAGGTTCTGTTTTATGGCGTCTTTCATTTTATCCAGGCTTTCAAATCCCAGGTCTTTCGCAAACTCATCATCCAGTTTTGGCAGCACCTTTTCTTTTTCCTGGCTGCCTTCTTTAGGCACTTGCTGGGAATGCATCTCCCTTAAATGTTCCAGATTTTTCGCGAAATCCTCTTCTTTTACTTCTGTGCTTTTCTTTTTAAGCTTAAGGCCTTTGTAATTTTTTAAGTTTATCTCAGGCCTTGTTTCAATACTGGCCTTATATGAAAAACCTTCCTTAGGGTCAAGCTTCACATCAGTCACATCAGGATAGCCTATAGGGTAGAGTTTATGTTCTTCTAAAATCTTTTCATAGGTCTCTGGTATAAGTTTTTTCAAAACCTCTTCCTTGGCTGTTTTGGAATAATGCAGTTCCAGAAGGTCTCTGGGGGCTCTTCCCTGCCTGAAGCCCGGCACGCTGGCATACTTTCCTAAATCTCCGTAAACCTCATCAAAAGCCTCTTTTACCTTTTCCGCAGGAAGGCTGACTTCTAAACTATGCTTGCAATTTTTTAATTTTTTAACGCTTGCTTTCATAAAATCAATCTCCGTTCCATGTCATTGCGAGACCGAAGGCCGAAGCAATCTTATAGATCCTTCGAATGCTCCTATCCGTCGCATCGATATGTCATTGCGAGCGAAGCGAAGCAATCTCTGAGATCCTTCGTCCGCCAAAGTTCTGTGGCGGACTCAGGATAAATTCGGACTTATGAGTTGCGTCGGACTTCGTCCTCCGTAACTCATGTCCTCATTTACATTTTAAACTTCTCGCCTAAATATATTTCCCGCGCCTTTGGATCATTGACCAGCACTTCTTTTGTGCCTTCAATAAGTATCTTGCCATCAGCCATTATATACGAATGATTTGTTATTTCAAGCGTTTCTCTGACATTGTGGTCCGTAAGGAGTATACCGAGCCCCTTATTTTTTAATTCTCCTATTATTTCCTGCGCATCAGCCACGGCAATAGGGTCTATGCCGCTGAAAGGCTCGTCCAGAAGGATGAAGAGCGGATTAGTAACCAATGCCCTTGTTATTTCCAGCCTTCTTCTCTCGCCTCCTGAAAGCATGTACGCCTTCTTCTTTGCAAGATGGCTTATCTTTAATTCATCCAGAAGCTCTTTGAGCCTGGTTATGCGCACCTCGCGGGGAAGATGCAGGGTTTCCAGCACAGCCATTATATTTTCTTCGACTGTGAGTTTCCTGAATATCGAAGGCTCCTGAGAAAGATATCCTATGCCGTTCCTCGCCCTACGGTACATCGCAAGATTTGTAATATCGTTTCCGTCAAAGATTATATTTCCGCCGTCAGGCTTTAATATCCCTACCACCATGTAGAACGTAGTGGTCTTTCCGGCTCCGTTCGGACCCAATAAGCCCACGACCTCTCCGCGTTTCACCTTCATAGAGATGCCGTCCACAACCTTTTTTCCGTCATAGGATTTAATAAGGCTGTTTATATCCAGCAAGTGCCCGTTATTATTAGTTTGCGTTGCCATTTTTAATAACCAGCTTAGGCCTGTTAGGCAATATTACCCTGGCCTGTTCCACCAGATAAATCGCTTTGTCGCTATAAGTTATATTTTCTCCGTTTACAATCCTTACATTCCCGCGCGCAACCACCAGTTTGACCCGCCTTGAGTCAGCATTGAAATACACATCTATCCTGTCAGCCAGTATATGGCCCTTTGAATCTTCCACTTTCACATTGCCATGAAAAAACGCCCTGTTCTGTTTATAGTTAAGCTCCAAAGGCCCGTCGCAGGTTATGGTAGTCTGGTTATTGCCGACGAGAGGCCCCATGACTTCCGGCTCTCCGGATACAAGCTTTGCGCTTATATCCTGTTTCAGTTCAGCGGTCTTGCCCTCCATATCAAAATTACCGCCTGTGCCTGTAATCTCCATATCAGGCCTTTTTATATTTACGCTTGTGTCTGTGGATACATTTTTTGTCTCTGCGTCCCAAACCAGGTGGTCTGTTGTCAACTTTGTGCCGTCACTGGAAGCCATCACCACATTATCATTCAGATGGACAATGTTTTCGCCCTTGTCAAAGATACCCTCTCTGGCCCTCAATTTTAGTATCGTGCCCTGGCCGAAAGACAACGCAGACAGATATTCTATATTGACTTTGTTGTCCATGACCTCTGCCGAGCGTCCGTTCATTTTCCATTTCTGATCCCCGCCTTCTTTATACTGCACAAAAGAAAAATCCTTTACCTCCTGCAGGGCTGCTTCTTTTTTCTCCCCGGCAATGCATCTTTCAACACAACACAATGATAACAATAAAAACATAAATAAGCTTAATAAAATTACTGAAAACCTGTCATTGCGAGTCCCGACAAAGTCGGGACGAAGCAATCTCTTTAATTTTTTCATATTCATTTCCAAATCAGTTCCGCATTAGTTACGCGTCTTCCACCTATCGTGAAACCATACCCATTGTTCCGGGTATTTTCTTATGCAGTCTTCTATTGCCCTTGTATATCTCCGGGTATTTTCCAGGATATCTTTTCTCTTGTCGCCTGTCTTCGCCACTTCTATCGGATTTTCAATCAGGACCTCGTGGCCGAATTTCCTGCGCACTATAAAACACGGCACGATATAAGCGCCTGTCAAAAGATTCAAAACAGCTGCCCCGCTGGGCGTCCACGCTTCTTTGCCGAAAAAATCCACAAATACGCCTGAGACGCTGTCCATGTCCTGGTCAGGCATAATGCCTACAAATTTTTTATCCCTTAAAAGATCCACTATTTCTTTGGCGGACGCGTCTCTGTATAATATATTTACGCTATTCTGTTTTCTTATCCGGATGAAAAAAGCCTCCAGGCCTTCCATCCTGACGCGCCTTGCGATCACATTCATTGGAAACCCGCTTATCGCAAGATAATGCGCCAAAAGCTCCCAATTTCCAAAATGGCCGGAAAGGATTATTACAGCCTTACCGTCCCGCAAAAACTCTTTCAGCATATCTATATTTTTGGAATACACGTATCTTTTAAAACCTCGCCTGGTAAACTTGGGTATAGACAAGATTTCTATGACGCTTTTTCCAAGATTTTCAAAGACCTTTTTGGTTATTTCTCTTTTTTCTATATTACTCTTGGAATCTCCGAATGCGGTATCAAGATTCCGAAGCGCTCGTTTTCTCTCTTTTATCAGAATATAAAAACAAAGGCGTCCAAAGGCCTGGCCAAGCATAAGTCCTATTCCGGTAGGAATCACTAAAATAATCAAACTCGCCAGCCTGAAGAGTAAAAAAATCGCCACTCTCCTCGGCTTATTCTTAGCCATAGCCAAAGTATGTTAGCATATATGCTATATAAAAGTCAATAATAATGCTAAGTTAGTCTCTTCCCGGCCGGCAGCCTACGAAAAGACGCTCGGACGCCCCAGCGAGGCGTCCTTCGCTCCGCGCCGATTCTCGTTCGTCCTGCGGCAGCTGGGGTCTGAGGCGCCTTAGAAAAATTTTGCCAAATGTCCGCAAGGGATTACAGCAAGCAAATGGCGGAACTGACCGAGCCAGCTTTTCCATCGATTGTTTATTCATATATACGGCGAGGGAATTCCGGCAAATTTGCGAGCTGTAAACCGTAGCGGACGGCAAAATTATTTCAGCGCCGAATGGCCCCAGCTGCCGCAGGACACCCTGCCCGCTCGAATCGCCGAGGCTTTTCTTTAGGCCTGCCGGCCGGGAAGAACTACTATTTAACTATTCAAATAATAATGCGGGATTAATACAGGTTTAATTCCAGGGTATGGCGCTCGCCGTTCTCATCCAGCACAACATTATTCTCGTTGATCTCGATAACCGTCATTCCGCCTACTTTATCGCCCAGCTTGACAACATCATTATTTATTATGGCGTACGGATTCTGCTTATCCGACATTATCCCGTTAAGGGCCAGATCCTCCACGTCCTGCTCTTGTATGCTATTAGTTGATGCATCCAGTAAAAAAGGATCCCTGCCCCATCTTAGCTTATCCCAGGATTCAGGCTCAGATACGATCGTCATAGCGGATTCGGAAGTATGATAAGCCTCATTTTTTGAGACACCTTTACCGCTGCCTGGTTTAGACATATGGCTTGTAACCAAAAATATCAGGATAACTACGCTTATTCCGGTTACAGCCAGTTCTATTCTTTTTTTGGCTTCCGCGTCTTTTAACATATTATTCTCCCAGCACGCAGGCGTTCAGCTCTATACCCGCCCTTATCTTCGGTAATATATTTACATCCTTCCTTATTTCCACTTTTCTCACAGATATCATGGGATTTTTATCAAACTCTATTTTATTCAAGAATTCTCCGAGCGACTGGTACCTGGCCTCAACGCTCAGATCGAGAGGCATGCTTTTGCAAAGATAATCAAAGATCTTAAGCTGCGAGCCCCCGGCATCCGTGTAGTTAGTAAGGTCTCCTGGTTTTACGGAAATTACATTGACCTTAAGTCCCACAGCTTCTTCATTAAGCTGTTTTATGATATTGGAAGCCTCTCTTTCGGAAGGGAATGCGTTCTCCAGCCCCTTGATATAATCCCGCATCTTTATGAGATTATCCTTTAGTTTTTCCTCGCCGCCTATAAAATTATAAAGTTCCGATATCTCTCTTTTTATATCTCTATACTCTGTCCCGAGCCGCTTAACCTCTCCGGCCTTGGGCAGATAAATAAACTGCAGGAATAATCCCGCTATTGCCCCAAATATAACCAGGGTTATGATTTTATTTTTATTCATATCACTTCTTTCTCAGGTTACATATTATTTCAAATTTCACGCTATTTTGGCCGCCTGGCGCCTCATTCTTCTCGCTGAAAGAAAGTTTAATATTATGAAACATGGCGTTCGATTCCAGTTTGGACATAAAACTTGTCAGTGAATCCTGCTTCGATACAACACCGCCGATTTTTACATTCGGCTCCCTGGTGTCCACTGTAATCCTGTCCAGCACCATATCTGAGAATATCATCCTGCTTATTTCCTTCATTATCATTCCGGCCCGCACGCCGTCCATGGAAACCGCGGTTACAACGGAGCTGTAAGCCGTTATTTTATCCTTCAATAAGTTTATCTCCCCCAGATTATTCCAGTACTGTTTTTGAATCTGGACGCCTTTTTTCAGGTTTATGGCCTGCATGCATAATAGGATATACGAGAAAAGCACTATGACCCCCATGGCAAAAGTAATTACTGTCACGGAAAATCTTTTAAGCGCCTTTTTATCCTCTGCCCTGTATTCTTCAGGCAGCATATTCATGCCAAAGCCCCTGCTCAGGCTAAGGCCTATAGCGCCTGCTTCTTCGGGCAATATTGCCAGGACCTCTATTCCTGCTTGCTTAGTGATATACTCCTTCAGGCCTTTAAGCCTGGATCCATTTCCTGCGAGTATAATTTTTTTAATACCCTGGTCATGAAACCGCTGCTCATAGTATTCCAGAGAACCCTTTATCTGGCTTATAAGCTTCTCAAGCACAGGCCTTATAAGGCCTAATATCCGTATATCAGACGGAATACCCTGTTCTATTTTCATTTTTTCCGCATCCGGTTTGGATAATTCTATTCTGCCCTTATCCGTTATAATCACGCCTGTCATAGCGTCTGTAAAACTATCCCCGCCCATAAGTATTTCTCTGGTAAAACAAACCTTATCTTTTTCAATTATAGAAATAAGCGTCTTAGCGCTTCCTATGTCTACAATAGCGATCTTTTCATCCTGCGGCACAATCTTGGCATTGTTTGCATACCTGGCCAGCGCAAAATCCAGAGGCATTACATTCTGGACATTCAAGCCGATTTGTTTTAGCTCTTTTACCTTTGGCCCTACATCAGATTCCTGGTAGGCAAACGCTATCAGCTCTATTCTTTTTGCCCCGGCTTCAGCCTCTCTTTCTCCGAGGATATTAAATTTTACCTTGGCTTTATCTATATCAAAACTAACCTGTTCCTTCAGCTCCCACTTAAGAGCGCTCTCTATCTCTTCATGGGGCATCGCAGGGATACTTACCCTTTTTATGACAATCCCTTCCAGGTTAAGATTCACGCTCAGCTCTTCTTCATCCATTAAATGCATCTTGCTGGGAAGCTGGCTTATATCTTCTATAGCTTCTATTAATCTATCCTGGATTAGGAATTCATCGCCTGTCTTTTTTACCCTCACAGCCCTGAAGTATCTGGAACCTATATCCAGGCCTATAAAATTAGCGGACTTCTGGCCCATGCCCATTCCTGATAGAAGCGATTTGGATTCTTTTTTTACCTGCTCTAGAATAGCTCTCATATCTTTAATCAACGCTTGGCTTACATAATAAACTCTCTCGCCTGTCATTACGAGAAGCGTAAGCGACGAAGCAATTTCCTAGATCCTTCGTCCCGATAAATCGGGACTCAGGATAAATTCGGACATACGACTTACGAAAAACTCCGTTTTTTGTAAGACGTGTCCTCATTTAAATTATACCATACCTATAATGCTTCCCGCCACAAAGAAGTTGTCAATGTTATGCTCAATCCTGTATTGAATCCCTGTATAGAGCTATGATTTACCTTTGTATTATCTTTAGTTAAATCTCCTCCCTGGCCGAGAGAATCAAACCTGTTTCCGCTGAGATTACCTGTCAAATCAAGGTTAGTGCCGATTGTAACATCGTCTCCGAAAACAAATCCCGTGATAGTAGTATTATTGCCTAAAACCACATCGCCTGGAGATAATAATATAACGCCTTCTCCGGCGCCGGCCCCGCTGCCGAGGACAATACCTGCCCTCAAGTCAATATCTGAAGAAGAATAAAATGTCACAGACTTGCCTACGGTCCCATTTACTCTCATAAGCAAAGTGCCGTCAGAAACAACTGTAATATTATCCCCTATATCTACCTCACTCTTTATATCAACCGAACCTGTGACAACTATTGTCCCTGAGCCGTTTATATAATCTTTTATTATCGCATTGCCGTTTACATATACAGTCCCTGAAATCGCTTCTGCCTCAAATGTCCTATTCCCTGCTGGCTGGCCGGAAGCGGTGGTAATAAGGCTATCATAATATGTAGTTGTTAGCGTGGGCTGGGTTACAGTCTGGCTTGCATATTCAGTAGTATCCCCTGAAATATTCGTGCCATTCCCTACGCTGATTTCGCCCGTAGCTGAGACATTGCCGGTTATAGTGCAATTCCTCCCTATATCTAAATTCCCTTTTATAAAAATATCCCCTGCTATCGTCTGATTTCTATTGATGTCGGTGTCAATACTCCCATTCCCTCCTCCATAAAATAATGCAAAATCCGCAAAAGTAGTTCCTGCGCCTGCAGCCTTTGTAATATGCTGTGTAATGACACGCTGAACTGAATTTCCGTCCCATCCGGTAACCTTGCCCGTACTGGTAACATCTATTGAATCCGTTGCCTGGTTTGAATAAGTAATGGTAAATGTCCCATTGCCAAATGCCTGATTTGTAAAAACCGCGGGAGGAGTAGCCCAGTCTGCATCAGCTTCCAATAATTCAAGATACGATTCCATGCCTGCTGATGCTATAAAAAATGCCTGCTCAGCCTGCATATCAGTGATAGCAGAGATATTTCCGGACGACATAAAAGACGCTATCAGCAATGCAAGTGTGGACACTATAAGCATCACTATGACTACCGCCACTAGCGATAAGCCTTTATTGCATCTTGCCAGCCCTGGCAGACCTAAAGAAAAGCGTCGGCGATTCGAGCGGGCACGGTGCCACGACGCGAATAGCGTCGAGGCGAGCAAGAATCGGCGCCCGAGCGAAGGACGCCTCGCAGGGGCGTCCAAGCGTCTTTTCGTAGGTCTGCCAGGACTGGCAAAAAATTTAGAAATTCTTCGTCGAAGCGTCTGATTGCAAATAAACATTTTGCCCGTTCTTTGTAAGCGTAAGATTGATCCTTACCCTTCTTATATCTGTCGCAGCTGGACTGACTGCTGGGCTTGGGATCGCAGTATCACTAGAATTATAATAAGTAAAACTAAGGCTTGAGACATTTTCAGCCAATAGATTCGCTGTCCCATTTTCAGTCCTGTTTAAATTTGTGCCGGAGAGGCTATAGGTTATGTCTTTATTTCCTGTATCAATAAACCTGAACTGCGCAGCTGAGGCAGTAGTAACGCTCGTAGAATCTTTTATTGTCCTGATTTCCCTGGTTATCCTATCCAGGCTAAGCCTTCCGTCCCATAATATATCATTCCGATTAAATTTAAACGTCCATGCCTTGACAGTCCCGAGCAGCATAAATCCGAGGATGCTCGCGCTAATCCCGATTATCGTTATCACTATCACCAGCTCCACCAATGTAAATCCATTTTTCTTTTTCATTAATACTTCTCGACTCACTCGCGAAGTTTACCACGAGCAATGTCGAAAGGCTCGTTCGCTCGAAGAATATCGTTCGAGCGGTCATATCAGCTTAATCTGCGAACCAGTCGAGAACCTCTAATTATTTGTAACAATAGTTTTCAGACTAATATCTCCCACCATCGGATTTGTCACGCGGGATTCCACCTGTTTATACTGAGCCATGCCCGGATCGCTGGCAATAGCCACAGGCACAGCGCTCACCACTATCTGCCAGGAATAATTGGTAAAATTTCCGCCAAAGCTCACGGGAGACCCGACGTTTTGGGAGACAACTCCGGCGAAACTTAACCTGGCTGTTCTTTCCAGCTCTCCCTTTGCCAGGCTCGTGGCAATAGTCACCACCTCATCCCTGACTGCATTGGTAAATACCCCTGTAAAAGTCGCGAATAAGCCCAGGGCTATAATACCCAGCACCACTATTCCGATAACCGTCTCTATTAAAGTAAAACCTTTCATTGGATACTCACCTTACCTGTCTTTGGCTCTATCCTCACTGTCCTCGAATATGCGCCGCCTGCAGCCTGGATAGTGATAACGCCCTGGCTGGATAAAATTATTCCGCTTCCGTCATATGGAGCGCCGGTAGAATCGAATTCAATTTTATTGCTGAAATTTGTGCCGGCTATATCCATGCCCTTAAATTCATTAAGAGCGGTAAATGAAACATCAAAGTCATTTCTTGTCTGCGGATCTACTGCTTTTGTTTCTACACTTACTCTGTAAACAAAATAAGCTTCGGCCGCAGGATCAAAAGATGCGCCAAACTTCACCTGTTGCGCCAGAGACATCTCTTGAGCATACCTCAAATCCAGGGCTATTCTCTGGCACGCTGCCTCCAGTCTTAGCCTGGGTTCAGCCGTAGTTTTGGGCATAATGGCCAAAGCCAGTATCCCCAGGATAAGTATCATCATTATTAGCTCTATTAACGTAACTCCTTTTAGATTTTTCATTTTACTAATTCCCATAATATACCAAGTCCGTATTTAATGCCAGCAAATATTCTAACACTGATGGGAGTCCGACTCCCATCAGCGAGCTCTATGCCGGAATTTGCCGGAATTTGGCCGGAATTTGTGCCTGACACCGCTACGTAGCGGTGTCAGGCACAAGAAGAGTGTTACCAGCGTTATTATAGCGCCTATTTTAAACGAAAATGGATCGTATGTAAACTTCACGCTATGTTTTCCAGGCTCCAGATAAACTGCGCGCAAGGTATAATCTGCCCTGTAAATCCTATTTAGCTTCCCATCCACACGCGCCTTCCATCCCGGATAATACGTATCGCTAAGCACTAAAAATCCTGGCGTATCGATATGAGCATCTATTTCAATATAACTTGGCTCATATTTTAAAATACGCACCGATCCTTCTCGACTCACTCGCTTTGCTCGTTCGCTCGAAGAATATTTGAGTAGCAGAGCAGAGCTCCGCGCAATATTGTTCGAGCGATCCGCCGTAGGCGGAGAGTCGAGAACCTCTTCTAAAATCACTTCCCTCTCTGGCTTAAATTCTTTACTCTTCAATCTCTTCAATATTTCCTTTTCATCCTTAATAACCACTGCCTTATTTGCCATAAATGCCCTTGGCAGAAAATTTTCATTTTCATAAATATTTACTTTTTTATTTTTCTCGAGCATCCTGTATCCCGCTGCATCGAAATCCTTCGGGGAAATGACGTATTTCACATTCAATAGGTTCAGGAGGTTTGTCTCGCCCGGCGAATTCGATCTCGCAATAATATCCATAATCTCTTCCTGTCTCCTATTGTAAAGTGACCCATAGCCATACGCGTCATAGATACCGAAGCTCATGCCTCTATTTGAAACCACCCTTTCCATAAGAGCGAGATTGCCTTCAAAATAATCTTTTTCCGGCACAAACATGTTCTGCCTCAATGTGCTGGGAGAATTAAATATCCTGAACAGGCTTTTATCGCGCTGTAAAAATTCTACGGTATCCCCCGGCTTTAAAAATTCCTTTATGCCCATATTCTGGTACACATTTTTATTTGCGGTAAATATGTCCGCCAGGGCTATCAATAATATAAAAACCAAAACCGCTTTCATGCTTACGCGTTTTTTTATCCCCAAAAACATAATCACTGATAAAAACATAAATAACCCTATGCCTCTTTTTATGTTGTGGAGCCCTGTGATCACGAGCTGGTCTATCCTGTCAATCCTGGCGCCAAAACCGCTATTGATATTTAATACCATTTTCTTCAAAGACCCGCATATTCCGTAAAAATTCAGATTAACTATCAGAAAAAAGAGCGCCAGCATGAATCCAAATGCCAATACCTGTTTTAAAAATCTCCCAAAACCCGGATCTTTTTTTGCGTGAACCCTGTAATAATCCATCCCCATGCCCGCCAGGACCGCCAGAGAAAACGCAGCCATGAAAAAGAATTTTATAGGATACCTGGAAAACCTGAAGCCGGGCAGAAAATTATATAAAAAATAATATACTGGCGTATACCTGCCGAATGAAAGCACCAGGCTCAGCGCCAGGATATAAAAAATTGTTTTTCTTCTTTTTGTGGAATCAAATTTCAGGGATATCAGCGCAAATATAACCGCAACTATCCCCATATAATAGACCACAAGCCAGCTCTGCCTGGTCCAGTAATCCTTATATATATAATCTGATTCGCTAAGATAGGGGAAAAATAATTCCGAAAGCGCGTACACAGGCATAGACCACATGGATGCCTCGTTAAAATCCATCAGATTTCTTGAAGTATGTTTTAAAAATTCCAGAAAAGGCAGGATCTGAAAAGCACAAAGCCCCAAAAACACACAAACAGCCAATAACAAACACCGCCCCCACCTACGCGGTGGAACTCGTTCCACCGCGTAGGTGGAAAAAACCAGTATAAAAAAAGTACTATATAATATTATCGGCTCCCCTCCCAGGAACATCAGCGCCATAAATACGCCTGTTATTACAGAATTTTTAATCCGGTCTTTTTTTACTGCCCGCTCGTAAAATAAAATCACAAGCGGAAGCCATACACAAGACGCCAGCGAAGCCAGAAGATTTATCACGGAAATTATATACCCTGAGAACATAAAAACTATTGCGGATAAAAACGAGGCATAGGTAGAATGGCCCCACTCCCTCATTAAGATATAGGTGAACAAACCTGCCAGGAATATGTGGCTTATTATGAAATAATTAAATGCCTGGGGATAAGGAAACAATAAGTAAACTATGCTTGGAGGATAAAACACGCAGGTCTGAAGCTCTGCCAGGTGCGGGCTGCCGCATTGTATATATGGGTTCCATAATGGGACTTTCCATGAGAGAATTTGAGCGGCGCTGAATTCCCTTAAGGGATAAAAAAATCTGGAGAGGTCCCTGTGAATAAAAATCTTGCCCTGAAACAAGACATCTGAAAAAAATACCAGCGCTAGTCCCGCTAAAATAAAAATGGGGATGGCTTTCTTCATCCACCCCCATTTAAAATAGCGTTGAAAAAATGTCATTGCGAAGCCAAAGGCCGAAGCGACCGAGGACGAAATGTCCGAGGAAGTGCCGAGTCCTCCGGACGAGGCCAATCTCAATGAGCGCTGGACTTACGGAACAAAGCGAACGTAAGTCCATGCGCGAATTGATCCCGAGCAAAGCGAGGGATCTCGGCAGTTGCGTAAGTTATGCGCTCATTTACCAGGTAGAAGTATCCTGTGTTCCGTCTGAATAAGCGCCTGCCCTGCCGGAAGCTGATATGTACCACCAACCATCCGCAGATGTTGCTGTGCCAGCCGGAGCAACTGTTACAACCCCTACGCTTGTGGCGTTATTCAGCGGATTCTTTGGAATCAAGCTGTCTGCGAAAAGCGCTGTAGTAATAGCGGAAGGAAATGCTACCGTGCCTGAAGTGGCGCTTTTTGCATAGTCTATGGCGACTGCTGAGCGCATTGCCCCCAACCCGCCTTTTCCGGCAGCAATCTTTGCCTGTGTGGTAAGATCCGCAAACTTAGGAATAGCTATTGCAGCCAGTATCCCGAGTATAACAATTACCATGACAAGCTCTATCAGCGTAAAACCACTTTTATTGCCTCTCTTTGCCATGCCGCCTCCTAATTTTCATATATATTGTTATAAGATAGCTCTAATTATAATGATAAGCCTGTCTTTGTCAAGTATCTTCAAAAATCTATTAATACCTGAACACGGACATCAGGTTCCACATGGGCATAAATATAGCGAGCGCCATGACTAAAACCATCATCCCGAGCGCGAATATCAGAATAGGCTCTATAAGTACTGTCAGGTTTTTAACAGTATAATCAACCTGCGAGTCATAATAATCAGATACCTTTAAAAGCAGTTCGTTTATCTTGCCTGTCTCTTCTCCAATCTTCACCATCTGCACTACAATCCCGGGGAAAAGCCCTGTCAGCTTCATCGGCTCTGCTATGCCTTTGCCTTCTCCTATGCCGTTAATAATATTGTCTATTGAATCAGCAATAACCATATTGCCAAGGGAGTTTTTTGTAATCTCCAGGGTGTTTAATATGGGTATGCCGCTTGCGGATAAAAGCGCTGTCATCCTGCTGAATCTGGATAAGGATATCTTTAAAAAAAGCTGGCCGAATACAGGAATCTTTAATTTAACCCTATCCCACTTATATCTGCCTGAAGAGGTGTTTATAAAACGCCTGAACCCTATAATAACCGCTATCATAGCTACGATAATAAAAGGCCAATAATGAGAGAGCATAAAATGCACGACTAAAAGTATCCTGGTCGGGAGAGGTAACTCTGTGTTAAATCTGGCGAATAGCGCGCTGAATTTAGGCAATACAAACATGATCAGAAGCGGGAACGCTATAGAAATAACTATTATTACCAAAAGCGGATAGCGGATTGCCTGCTTCACCCTCATCCTCATTTCCTGCTCGTGTTCCATAAGCGTAGCTAACCTGCCCAACACATCGTCCAGTATCCCAGCTGCCTCGCCTGAACGCATCATGTTCACATATATATCTGAAAAAATCGAGGGGAACCTTGAAATAGCATCTGAAAAACTCTTGCCTGATTCTATATCGCCGGCTATCTCTTCAATCACTCTTTTAAAATACGGGTTAACAATCTGCTCTGTAATAGAACCAAGGCTGACAAGTATTGCCACGCCTGCGCCCTGCAGGGTCTCTAGCTGCCTGGTAAAAACTATCAATTCTTCCTGGCTGACTCTATTGAAAAATCTCCGGAATGGGCTAAAATTCTTTATGCCAGGCTTGGATTCCTCTATCATAATAGGCATATAGCCCATCTGCTTGAAATGGCCGGCAACAGATTCCCTGGATTCGCCTTCTATGGATCCCGTAGACGGCCTTCCGTGTTTATCGCGTATCTTGTATTTGAAATTAGCCACTTTTTATTCCTCTTGCGTAGCCTTTATTACTTCTTCAGGCGTTGTAATGCCTTTTAAGACCTTATCAAGGCCGTCGTCTCTCAAGGTCTTCATCCCTGTCTCTATCGCGGTTTTCTTTATAACATCGCTTGAGGCCTTGTCAACTATAAGCTTTCTTATTTTATCATTCACTATCAGCAGTTCAAAAATCCCTATCCTGCCAGAATATCCTGTGTTTTTGCATACGCTGCAGCCTTTGCCTTTAAAAAATCCTTTTTTCTGTCCTACCCCAAGGCCTTTTAAAATATCTTCTGACGGGATATATTCTTCCTTACATTTATCGCAAATCTTTCTGACAAGCCTCTGGGCAAGGATGCCTAACATAGAACTGGAAATTAAAAACGGCTCTATCCCCATATCTATAAGCCTGGACAATGCGCCTGCTGCGTCATTTGTATGAAGCGTGCTAAAAACAAGATGGCCTGTCAAAGCAGCCTGCACGCTTATCTCAGCTGTCTCTTTATCCCTTATTTCTCCTACCATTATTATGTCAGGATCCTGCCTCAGGATAGACCTTAACCCTGCCGCAAAAGTCAGGCCGGCCTTTGGATTAACCTGGGACTGCCTTATTCTTCCCAGGTGGTATTCAACAGGATCTTCTATTGTAATCACATTTTTTTCTTCGGAATCAATTGTTGAAAGCGCTGAATACAGCGTGGTAGTCTTCCCGCTTCCAGTGGGCCCTGTGACTAAAATTATGCCGTGCGGATATTTTATAAATTTTTCGAATTCTTTCTGCGTTTCGCCTGTAAAACCTACCTTATCAAGGCCCATAAGTATTGAACCCCTGTCCAGAATCCTTATGACAATATTTTCCCCGTATATGGTAGGAAAACTCGAAACCCTCAAATCAATGTCCCTGTCCATGGCCTTCATATTAAACCTGCCGTCCTGAGGCTTTCTTTTTTCCGCAATATCCATCTTGGAAAGCACCTTTATCCTGGACATGAGCGCGGGTTCCAGGTGTTTTGGAGGAGAAAACATTTCATGCAGTATACCGTCTATCCTGAACCTTACCGCCAGCCTGGTTTCTTCCGGCTCAATATGTATATCGCTTGCCTTGTCTTTAACAGCCTGCATGATAATCATATTAACAAGTTTTATTACAGGCGCTTCTTCCGCTATCTCCGCAAGTTTTGTAGAGTCAAACTCAGCCCCGGCTGATTTAAACCTGTTTTCTTTGTCTATATCTTTCACAACATCGTCAAACGAAGAAGACGTGCCATAATACTGCTCTATGGCATTAGCTATGGCGCTTTCCGTGGATAACATTGCTTCTATATCGCATTTTGCCTTGCGGCTCAGATCGTCTATCGCAACAATATCTTTAGGGTCTACCATGGCAACAGTTAGAATATCGCGTATCTTAAAAATAGGCACTGCCTTATACTTTTGGGCCATGGCTTCAGGTATAAGTTTTATAACCTCGGTATCTATTATATAACTCTCCAGATTCACATAAGGGACATCCAGGGCCTCTGACGCTGCCTGGGCATATGCCTCTTCTGTTGCCATGCCTGAGCGCACAATCACCTTGCCCACGCTCATGCCTTTTTTCTTGGATTCTTCCATTGCTTTATCCAGCTGTTCCTTAGTGATAACCGCTTTTTCAAACAATATCTGCTCTATGCTTTTCTTTGTCATATTTATTCTTCTCGACTTCGCTCGAAGAATAATATTGTTCGAGCGAGTCCGCCTAGGCGGACGAGTCGAGAACCTTGTTTTATATTTTCAGTATCTCTTTTATCTTCGCTACCAGATTATCCAATTCAAAAGGTTTTTCTATGTACCCGCTGATTTTCTGGAATGCGAACAAGTCCCTGACCTTTTCCTCTTCCTTTCCGCTCAGCATAACTACCGGAGTATCTTTTGTCTTCTGTATCCTCCTGATTTCCTTGAGGCATGAATAACCGTCAACCTTAGGCATCATGATATCCAGGAGGATCAGGTCAGGCGCTTCCGACTCCGCAGCCTTTGCGCCACTATCTCCATCGCCTGCGGTTACTACTATAAGGCCTTCCTGCTCGAGCCTTATTTTTAATAATTTTTGTATATCCTCTTCGTCATCTATAACCAGTATTTTCTTCTGCGCATCCATAATAACCCCCTCTTTTTATTTTTTGCTCAACAATTCTTTCATTCTACTCAATAATATCTCCGGCTCAAAAGGCTTTGAGATATAAGCGTCTGCGCCCATTTCCATGCTCAGCTCTTCATCCTTTTTTTGAGCCCTGGCTGTGAATATTATGATCGGCATTGACTTATAAGCCTCGTCAAACTTCAGCATCCTGCAAACCTTATACCCGTCAAGCTTGGGAAGCATAAGATCCAATATCATTAGATCCGGCTTTTCAGACCTGGCTTTATTAAGGCCTTCCTGTCCGTCGCTGGCCACCAGCACTTCATAATTATTTGCCTCCAGCCTGAACCTTAGAATGTTCAATATATCTTCTTCATCATCTACCACAAGTATCCTCTTTTTATCCATTATGTTTTCTCCTTCATTCTCGCATGTCATTGCGAGGCCGTCGAAGGCGGCCAAAGCAATCTCAAGAGATTCCTCGCTTCGCTCGGAATAAGTTCGGTCATATAACTTACGTCTGCCTTCGGCCTCCGTAAGTTATGGCCTCACTTATTTTTTCCATCAAATCCTTTGTATCAAAAGGCTTTTCTATAAAAAACGCTATCTTCTCAAGTATAAAAAGATCCCCCACTTTTTTCTTTTCCTTTGCGCTGAGTATAATCACCGGGATATCGGCATATCTTTCGTTTTTCCTCATCTCCCTTAATACGCTGTAGCCGTCTATATTCGGAAGCATTATATCCAGTAAAATTACATCCGGCTTTTTTACGTTTAAAATCTCCAGCAGCTGTTTCCCGTCTCCCGCGTGCTTAAACTCATAGCCTTCGGATTCTATCCTGATCTTGAGCATCTTTGCTAAATCCGAATCGTCATCAACCAGTAAAACTATTTTTTTATCCATTTTTCCCCTCCAGAATGCTGTTAATCTTATTGATTAAAACATTCGGCTCAAAAGGTTTTTCAATAAAACCGGCTGCGTTCAATTTTTTTATCGACTCTTTTGTATTCTTATTCACAAGCGCGGAAAATACGACTATAGGTATATTTTTTGTAGCAAAATCTGATTTCAGCCTCTTTGAAACCTCGAAACCATCCACTTTCGGCATCATGAGATCCAGCAGTATAAGATCAGGCTTATTTTCTTTGGCAAGCCCCACGCCTGTATCACCGTCCGTGGCAGTAATAGTGTCAAAGCCTGAATTCTGCAGCCTGAAAGAAAGCATAGACGCAAGCGCTTCTTCGTCATCTATTATAAGAAGCACCTTTTTTGAAGTTACCTGATTTTTGCCGGTTTTTAAGTCTTCTTCCGCTTTTTTTAAAAGCTCTTCTTTATCCATGGCTTCATCCGGATAAACAGAAATACCGAAAATAAGAGGAACTTTGATATTTCCTTTCAGCCTTCTTATTATCGCCATAGATCCCGGCCTGTCTGCGCATGCGATTATTACAACGCACTCCTTTTTTTTGCATCTCACCACTTTATCTCCCGGCCCCCTTATTGTATTTCTTATAATACCCTCTATTCCAGCGGTAATATCCTCAGTCTTATATTTTGCGTCTTTTATGTCGAAGACCATAAGGCTGATCCTGGCATCATTATGCTTTGCTTTCTCTATTGCCTCTTCTATTAAAAAATCAAATTCTTCATCCTTTTTATACAGAGGTATGGTAAATATAAACTTGCTTCCTATGTCAGGCTCCGAAACAACCCAGATGTCCCCTCCGTGCAGCTCTATCATGCCTTTTGAAATAGCCAGTCCAAGTCCTGTGCCGCTATGCTTACGCGTCATGCTTGTATCCAGGGGGCTGAAATTCCTGAACAGATTTTCCTTGTCTTCCGCAGGTATACCGATCCCGCTATCCTCTATAGTGACTTTTATAAAATTTCTGTTCTTTATGGTTTCTTTCGCGCTGGATACGTTTACCTTTCCATTGACTTTGTTGAATTTTATTGCGTTCGATATGAGATTTTTAAGCACCTGGCCGATCCTGTCCGGATCAAACCATGTAGGCTCTACGGACCCCCCCAGAGAAATGGTGAATTCTATATTTTTCTGCTCAGCCAATATTTTAGTAGACGCGCAAACATCCTTTATAACATCGTTGATGTTTAATTTTCTTTTAAACATCAGGATCCTGCCTGCCTCCAGCTTGGAAAGGTCCAGTATATCTATTATAAGTTTTGTCAGGCGTTCTATGTTATTTTTGGATATGGTGAGGAATTTTTTTTGTTCTTCGCTGATAGGCCCGGCTACTCCGTCCAGAACAAGAGAAACGCTTTCTTTGATAGAGGTAAGCGGGGTCCTCAATTCGTGGGATACGACAGATATAAACTCAGATTTTATTCTGGATAATTTTTCAATTTCCTCATTTGCTTTCGAGAGTTCTTCTTTCAGGTCCTGTATTTCTTTTTCCAGATCCGCCATCCCATCTCCTCATTTCGCGTATTCGCCGGTCACCTTATGCCATAAATCCTGTGATTTCAGAATAATCTCTATCAATTCACGAACAGCGCCTTTGCCGCCGCTTTTTTTTGTAACATAATGGCAGGAAGCCTTGACTTCATCTATTGCTTCCGGAGGCGCAATGCTCAAACCGGCCCTTTTTAAAACCGGCAGATCTATTAAGTCATCTCCCATGAAGCATACCTCTTCGTCTTTTACCTTAAATTTTTTAATCACTTTTTCGTAGATTTTAAGTTTTTTATAATCCGAATAAACATTTGCCACATGCATATCCTTTGCCCTGCGCTTTACTATCCTGGTCTTTTTTGCTGTAATAATAACTGATTTGATGCCTGCCCTGTAGAGGAGCGTCATGCCGAATCCGTCATAAACGCTGAAACATTTTATCTCGTCCCCGAAATTATCGTATATGATGCGGCTGTCTGTCAGTACCCCGTCTACATCCAGTATCAATAATTTTATTTTTTTCGCCCTGTCTTCTATCACACCAGCCCCGCCTTTAATAAATCCTGCACATCCACCAGGCCTATAGCCCTTTTGTTTTCATCCACTATGGGTATTTCGTCAATCTTATATTCCTGCAAAATCCTCAACGCCTCTACGGCAAGACAGCCTTTTTTGAGCGTCCTGGGATTTTTTGTCATCACATCCTTTACCTCTTTATTGAGGAGCATTGGGTCTATGCCCAGATGCCTCCTCAAATCTCCGTCTGTAAAAATCCCTTTTACCCTTCCGGCTTTATCAATCACTGTCGCGCTGCCTGCCCTGGAAGCTGTGATGGCAAGAAGCACGTCCTTTACCTTTCTGGATTTCTTAACCATAGGATTGCCTGAGCCCTTGCGCATTATGTCTTCAACCTTCAACAACAATTGCTTCCCAAGGCTCCCTCCGGGGTGCAAAAACGCGAAATCGCTTTTCTTGAACTTTCTTTTATCCATGAGAGCTGCGCATAGCGCATCTCCCATCGCAAGCATGCTGGTAGTACTCGCCATTGGAGCCAATCCCAGAGGACACGCCTCAACCTTTATTGACACATCCAATACAGCGTCGCTATTTTTCGCCAGGCTGGACTTTTTATTCCCTGTAATGGCTATTAACCTGGATCCTATCTTTTTTATCTGAGGCACAAGATCCACGACTTCTTGCGTCTGGCCGCTATTCGAGATAACTATCACCACGTCTTCTTTTATCACCCTGCCCAGGTCTCCGTGTATGGCTTCTGCCGAATGAAGCCACAGGCTGGGCGTGCCTGTAGAAGAAAGTGTGGCTGAAATCTTCTGGCCTATAATGCCGGCCTTGCCCATGCCCGTTACCACAACCCTTCCCTTGCAGGCATATATAAAATCCACGGCCTTCTCGAAATCCTTGTCTATATGGGAAATCAGCTCTCTTATTGAGTCAGCTTCAATTTTCAAAACTTGTTTAGCGCGTTTTTTTAGCATATTCGCTTATTTTACGATTGCGTCTATTTTCTTAATATCCTTGAGCAAGTTTTCCAGCATACTAAGCGTGATCATATTCGGGCCGTCGCAAGGCGCCTTATCAGGGTTCTCGTGAACCTCTAAGAATAATCCGTCGCATCCTACTGCTGCTGCTGCGCGCGAAAGAGCTGCCACAAACCTTCTTTCTCCTCCGGAAGCGCATCCTTTCCCGCCAGGCAGCTGAACGCTGTGCGTCGCGTCATAGACAATAGGATATCCGAACTCTTTCATTATTTCAAGGCTTCGGAAATCGCTGACCAGATTATTATAACCGAACATCACTCCCCGCTCTGTGATAATAATATTTTTATTCCCCGTATTTTCTATCTTGTCTATTATGTTTTTAACATCCCATGGAGATAAGAACTGCCCCTTTTTTACATTCACAATCCTTTTTGTCTTAGCGACCTCGTTAATAAAATCCGTCTGCCTGCATAAAAATGCCGGGATCTGTATTATATCCAGGACATCTTTAGCTCGGCTTAATTCAGACCTGCAGTGGACATCGCTCAATATAGGAACATTCAGCTCTTTTTTAACCCTTGCCAGCATTTTAAGGCCCTTATCGATACCCGGGCCCCTGTAAGATTTCACGCTGGAGCGATTTGCTTTATCGTAACTGGATTTAAAAATAAATCCCACGCCCAGCTTATCGCATATCTTTTTGATATTTTCCGCGTGGCGCATCAAATGAGCTTCTGACTCAATCACGCATGGCCCCGCGATCAAGACAATCCGGTTTTTCCCGCCTATTATTACATTTTTTATTTTTATCTCTTTAGTCATGTTTTTGGAAATTTAACGCCGCCCTTACAAAATCCCTGAACAATGGATGGCAGTTATCCGGTTTTGATTTAAATTCCGGGTGAAACTGGCACGCCACAAACCACGGATGGTCTTTTAACTCTACAATCTCCACTAGCCTCAGATCAGGGGAAGTGCCTGACACAACCAAGCCTTCTTTTTCCATGCTTCTCCTGTAATGTATGTCAAATTCATACCTGTGCCTGTGGCGCTCTGAAATCTTTTCTTTTCCATAGGCCTCAAAGCTATTTGTGCCTTTTTTCAGCTTACACGGATACGCGCCAAGACGCATCGTGCCGCCCATATTTTTCACCCTTTTCTGCTCTTCGAGAAGGCTTATCACAGGATACGGATTAGACTTATCAAACTCTGTGGAATTTGCTTTCTTAAGGCCACACACATTCCTTGCGAATTCTATGGCAGAACACTGCATGCCAAGGCATATGCCAAAAAATGGAACCCCTTTTTCCCTGGCAAATCTTATAGCTTCCACCTTTCCCTCTATACCCCTCGTCCCAAAGCCGCCCGGGACAAGGATCCCGCTCATATCCTTTAAAAATTTCTCAGCGCCCTTCTGTTCTATCTCTTCAGCATCTATCTTTTTAATAACAACCTTTGCGTCATTTGCTATGCCTGCGTGCTTTAACGCCTCATAAATAGATTTATACGCGTCGTTAAGCTCGATATATTTACCCACAACCGCTATTGAAACTTTTTTGGAAGGATGCAATGACCTCTTCACCACCTTTTCCCGCCACTGGGTAAGATCTCCCTCCTGATACCTTATCTCAAGAAGCTTTAGTATTATCTTGCCAAGCCCCTGTTCCTGCAATAACAGCGGAACCTCGTATATGTCTTTTACGTCCGGCATGTCTATTACAGCGTCTTCGTCCACGTTGCAGAAAAGCGATATCTTTTCCTTTATTTTTTTTGAAAGGGGTTTTTCAGTCCTCGCGACCAGTATATCAGGCTGTATGCCTATTTCCCTTAATTTCCCCACGCTGTGCTGGGTAGGTTTTGTCTTCAGCTCTTCCGCGGCTTTCAGATAAGGCACTAGCGTCAGGTGTATATTTATTGAATTCCCTCTGCCCAGATGCTGCCTGAACTGCCTGATAGCTTCCAGAAAAGGCAGACTCTCTATATCGCCTACTGTCCCCCCTATCTCGCATATCACTATATCTATATCTTTTCCCTGGGAAACCTTTTTTATATGAGAAATAATCTCATTTGTTATATGCGGCACCACCTGGACTGTTGCGCCCAGGTAATCCCCGCGCCGTTCTTTTGTTATTACGGCATTATAAATCTTGCCTGTGGTGATATTGTTTTCCTGGGTCATGTTGGCGCTTACAAAACGCTCGTAATGCCCCAGGTCCAGGTCTGTCTCAGCTCCGTCGTCAGTCACATAAACCTCGCCGTGCTGAAATGGGTTCATCGTGCCGGGGTCCACATTTATATACGGGTCGCATTTTTGTATAGTGACCTTCATGCCTTTTGATTCAAGTAGTTTTCCTATGGAAGCCGAGGCAATGCCCTTGCCTAGGCTTGAAACAACCCCGCCTGTTATAAAAATATATTTCGGCATGCTACTCCTTCCCCTTTATAGTCTCAACTGCCTTTTCCAAATCTTCAGGCGTATCTATGCCTATGGTGTCAAACTTTGTTTCAATAACTTTTATCCTGTAGCCGTTTTCCAGGACGCGCAGCTGTTCCAGTTTCTCTGTCTTTTCCAGGCGCGACTGCGGAAGCGATTTAAAAGTGAAAAGAAAATCTTTTGCGTACGCGTAAATGCCTATGTGCTTATAATAATCTATAACCTGCAGTTTGTCGTCAGACCCCATCCTCTCATACGGGATAGGAGACCTTGAAAAATACAACGCGAGGCCGAATCTGTCAAAGACCACCTTGACCACATTCGGGTCCTGGATCTCGGCCGCGTTGGTTATTTTATGGCAGAGCGTTGCCATCACTAAAGTTTTATCTTTTAAGATAGCGCCTACGACATCATCAATCATGGAAGGGACGAGAAGCGGCTCGTCTGCCTGTATATTTACGATAATCTTCGCGTCAATCGAAGCGGCCACTTCTGTCAAGCGGTCTGACCCGCTTTTATGCGCGATAGCGGTGTATACCACATTTGCGCCAAACCCTTTGGCAACATTGTAAATGCGCTTGTCATCTGTCGCTATTATAAGGTCATCTATAGATTTTGATTTTTTTGCGTTCTCCCAGGTATGCTGTATAACAGGTTTGCCGCAGAAGTCCGCCAGAAGTTTTCCCTCGAATCTAGTAGAGCCGTATCTTGCAGGAATTATACCGACAGCGTCCATAAATTATTTTAACCTTTCCATCAGTTCCTTCTGCGTAATGACAGCTATGCCTACCTTGCCGACCACAATCCCTGCCGCAATATTTGAAATATAAGCGGCGTCCTTCATATCTACGCCAAGCGCGAGCGCCAGGGTAAAAACGCTGATCACGGTATCTCCTGCGCCGGAAACATCAAATACCTCCTGCGCAACAGTTGGTATATGGGTAACAGCTCCGTTCTTTTGAAAAAGCTGCATGCCGTTTTCCCCCAGCGTCATTAAGACGCCTTCGCAATTCAATTTCTTAAGAAGCGCTTTGCCTATCTTTAATATGCTCTTATTGTCCCTGGCCTTGATGCCGGCTGCCTGACCTGCTTCATGATGGTTAGGGGCTATGGCTGTCACGCCTTTATAATAAGAAAAATGCTCTTCCTTTGGATCCACGGTTATAATTTTTTTCTTTTTCTTTGCTATGCTTAAGGCCTCTTTCAAAAGCTTTGCCGAAATAACGCCTTTGCCGTAATCCTCTATGACAATAGCGTCCATTTCTTCAATTACGCCCTTGACATAGTCTATAATCTTATCCAATACCCCCGCTGAAATGCCTTCTATCTTTTCCCTGTCAATCCTAACCACCTGCTGATGATGCGCCACCACCCTGGTTTTTAATGTTGTGGGCCTTGCGTCATCCGTGATAACACCGTCTGTATTTATGCCTTTTTCCGTCAGGCCTTCTTTAAGTATCCCTGCCCTCTCGTCATTTCCGGCAACGCCAGCTATATACACCTTTGCGCCCAGCGAGGCAATGTTATTCGCCACATTAGCAGCCCCGCCCGGCATAAATGACTCTGACTTAACCCATACCACAGGCACCGGGGCTTCAGGAGAAATCCTGGAAACCTCTCCCCACACAAATTCATCCAGGATCAAATCGCCTATCACAAGGATCTTTACATTGCTGAATTCGGGTATTATCTTTTTTAATTTTTCCATTTTTATATTTTTTCTATTATCGCCTGGCCGAGAAGCGGGAGCAATATTTCATGCTGCCCTATTATATTGTAACCTTTGCCGCCTGACCTTACGGGCCTCGTAACCACATTCTGATGGGGCCTGTAATGATGTATCATATCAAAATTACACGCTGTAAAATCCTTGACTTCGTAGCCAAGGTTTCTTGCTGTATTTATTGCCTTTAAAAATACTTCCGGCAGTATCACCGAAGAACCTATGTTAAGCACCACGCCTCCGCCCTCTAAAGCCGCGACCTCTTCTATTAAATTATAAAAATCTTTTATTGAAGCCTGGCCTGCCGCGCCTGCGTCAAAACTCGGGTGCTGATGTATTATGTCGGTCCCTATCGCAATGTGCACCGTAACCAGGACATCTTCTTTCACGGCATTATATAAAATACTTTGATTCCTGAAAGAAAGTTTCTCGTCATTTATCACTTCGCCTATTGCCCTGCCTGCTCCTATATCTTTTTCAACAGCTTCTTCAAGAGCGCCGTTTATATATAAAGCTGTCTCCTTTGCCATGCCGAAACTCCCGTCTTCCAGGGCATCAGACACGTCCTCTGAAGTCCTGCCTATGAGGGCTATTTCAAAATCATGTATTGCGCCTGCGCCGTTCAAAGAAACAGCCGTTATTACCTTTTTTTTCATCAATTCTATGATTACCGGATTCAGGCCGCATTTAATAACATGGGCGCCCATCATGAATATGACGGGTTTTTTCTTATTACGGGCTGAGACAATAGCGTCTACCACTGCCTTAAAATCAACCCCTGCGGATATATTCGGAAGAGAGCTGTAGAAGTCAGAAAAGGTGGCAGCTTTTGAAGGCGGCTTGGCAAAGTCTTTATACCCTACCTTGCAAATCCTTTTTGATATAGGGTAAGTCTTTAGCTTGCCTAGGTTTATCTTGATTTTATCGTGCGCCATAAGACGTCCTTTAATTCGAGCATTTTAACATTATTAACAATAAGTGTCAAGGTCGCTGAACTATCCCACCTGTAATGCTTTCAATGACAGGTAACACTCATTGCTTTTGCCAGCCCTGGCAAGCCTACGAAAAGACGCTCGGACGCCCCAGCGAGGCGTCCTTCGCTCATTGCTTTTCTTTAGGCCTGCCAGGGCTGGTTATTATAATATGCGTTACCTAAACTATTCAAATAATACAGCTGACCTATTCCACTTTTTGAAGAGTTACCGTCACAGTCCCTACAAAAGGGATGCTGGACTGCACTACTATAAGGATCGGTATCCTCTGCTTATCCGCTGAAAACCATATGCTTACTTTCGCGTTTCTGTTAAGTTCCCCCTGGAACCAGGACATGGGCTGCGCCATAAATGCCTGCCAGTTTCCAAGGTTCTTGATTTTTACAATGCCCGTATTGCCGATCCTTGTTTCAAGAAACCAGTTTTTATCGTCCAGATGCACATTTGCGAATAGGGTCTCTCCGGATTTTATATTGCTCAGCCTGAAATAATAAATACAGCTTACGGGATCATGCGCGCCCTTTGGGATATTAAACTCTTTTCTCTCATTAGTAATTCTTGAAATACAAACCGCCTTTCCGTTTTCCTGGTCAAAATCCACATATTCATCCCTTATCTTTTTTCCTTCTTTCTGTTTTTTATCAAACCTTATAGGATAAAGCTCTTTTGTGTCTATATATGTGGAGATCTTGTCCTCTACAGGGAAAAGCTTTTCGGCAAAAGAAATCGTATTCGCCTCTGCGACTATATGATAGACTTCGTGGCCGTTTAATTGCATAATTTCTTTTACAAGTAAAGTCGCAGACCCCACATCAATGCCCATCCATTCCGCTTTATAGGTAAACTTTTCCCCCACCCGGAGTTGAAGTTTTGGAGCTTCTATTTTAATCTCTTCCGGTTTTTTTTCCTTGATCTTATAACTTGACGTAATCCCGCATCCGGAAATAAAAAACGCCAAAATAATTACGATTAGGGTTGTTTTTGATTTCACTCTGTCTCCTTCTATTTATAAAAAACCTTTGGCTTTCTCAAAAACCTCTTCGGCGCTTATAGACTCAAGGCACAAAAAGCCTTTTTTACAATCATGCGCAAGGCATTCTGCGCAGCCTGCATCTTTATGGATAGCCAATGCCTTGGTTCCAAGAGGCCTCCATCTCGCAGGGCTGAGACCTTTCTGATTTCTCCCGAATATAGAAATAATAGGCGCGCCCACGGCTGAGGCGATATGCGCAGGGCCTGAATCATTTGATATGACCAGGCTTGCCTTTTTAAATAACGCTGCCAATTCTCCGAGCGTGGTGGGATTGCAGAAAAAAACAGGCTTATTTTTCATCATGCCTCTTACTTTTTCCCCCAAATATGCCTGGTCAGGCGCCAGATTAATCATGACTTTTATCTTTAAATTTTCCATCAGCATATCGCCTGTTTTAGCAAAATTTTCCAAAGGCCACATCTTTGACCTGCAGCTGGCTCCGGGATGAAGAACTACGAATCTTTCTCCCTTGTCTATGCCCAAGCCTTTAAGCGTTTCCTCTGCCTTTTTTTCATCTTCCTGCCGGACGCATATAAAAGGATTGGAAAATTCCGGATCTATGCCCAAATACCGCAATATATCCAATGAATATTCGGCTTCATGTTTTTCTCCCAGCTTTTTTGTATATCCTATCTTATCCGTTAATAAAAAATCAGCCTTCCCCCTGGCATGCCCTATCCTCCTGGGAATCCCGGCTAAAAAACAGAGAAGATTAGTCCTTTTAGTCGTATGCAGGTTTAAAACTACATCAAATTTTTTCTGCTTAAGCCATTTTATAAACCTCAGATTTTTTATCACGCCCTTATGTTTTTTATTTTTATCGTACACTATCACTTCATTTATATGCGGATTGCCTTTCAGTATATCGTCTATCCTTGGCTGGACCATGATAGCTATGTAAGCATCAGGAAACGCTTTTCTGATGGCCTTTATAGCGGGCAAAGATAAAATTACATCCCCTATCCTGTCAGTCCTTGTAACAAGTATCCGTTTCATGAATCCCTTTGGAGTAGCGAAGCGAGGCCGCAGGCCGAGCTTCGCGCCAGACAATTCTACGCGGAGCTCGTCCCGGCTTACTTCGTCGGGACTCGCTCCGCTACTTCAATACCTTTCTTATTGTAGACAAAACCTCTTCTGCGCTGATAGCTGTCATGCATTCATGCGTGCCGAATTTACACTGCGCTTTTTTGCACGGCGAACATTTAAGGTCTTTTCGCATTACCGCATCCTCTTTGCCTCTCGGACCGTATTCTTCAGGGTCAGTAGGCCCGAATATCGCCGCAACCCTCACGCCAAGATCAGACGCTATGTGCAAGCTGGCGCTGTCGCCTGTCAAAAGCAGATTGAATTTTTCAATAAGCGCGAAAAGTTCATTTAAACTTGTCTTGCCTGTTAAATCAATAACCCCCTGCTGCCTTACCGCTGCCGCAATCTCCTTTGATATCCCTGCCTCGTTCGTATCGCCTATTAAAATAACTTTATACTGCGAATTCCCCAGGATGCTATTTATAACGCTTGCAAAACCTTGTTTTTTCCACTGTTTCAAATGGCTCTTGCTCCCGGGGCACACTCCTATGATTATATCCGCATCTTTAATGCCGCTCGTTTGTAAAATATCTTCTATCTTTTTCCTGGCTTCGTCGTCTATATAAATATTTTTTTGCTTCTTGTAAATCAGCCCGAAAGGCCTCAAACTCTCCAGGTGTATTAATCTTTTATGTTTTATTCCGGATCTCGCTATAGGGAATATTGCTGACCTATATTTTGCCCCTATAAGCAAAGGCAACAGGCTCGCCTTCATGTCAATTGCCAGATCGTATTTTTCAGCCTTTAGCTTTTTTATGAAAGTTATTTTATCTTTAAACCCTGCATACTTATCGTAAATAAAAACCCTGTTAGCCCTGGGGTCTTTTTTAAAAACCTCTCGAGGCCTCGGCCCTACCACAATATCTATGCCGGCTTCCGGAAAATTATCCTTCAGCGCTGATAGAACAGGTAATGTCAAGATCACATCCCCTATATTAGAAAGCGTGATAAAAAGAATTTTACGGACATTTGATAATTTCATTAAGCGCCCCCAGGACATCTTCCACTGTTACCGCCTTTATGCATCTATTGTCATTGCATTTAGAATCATAACACGGTATCTTACAGCCTATATCTTTACGCAGGACCTTGTATTTCCCGTCTCCATAAGGCCCTGTTAATTCAGGCGAGGTAGGCCCGAATATGGCTATCACATTGGCCCTCGCAGCCACAGCAAGATGCATGGGGCCGGAATCATTTGAAATAACGCATACTGCTTTTTTAAAGACGGCTCCGAGCGTTTTCAAATCAGTCTTTCCGCACAGTACTGCAGGCTTATGTTTCATTAAGCGCGATATATCTTCTGCCAGATGAATATCCTTTTCCGCTCCGGTCAGCGCAATAGATAAACCTGTTTTTCTAAATATTTCATCCCCTAATTTTGCAAAATTCTCCAAAGGCCATCTTTTAGGATTCCAATTGCCTCCTGCGTTAAGGACTATGAAATCCTTGCCTTTTAACCCGGCATCTTTTAAAATATTTTCGGCTTTTTCAATATTGTTCCCGGATATGCATATTTCATAATTTTTATTTTCGGTCTCTATTCCCATAGCCCTGGCGAGATTTAAAAAATATTCCACCTTATGCAATTCCTTATGCGGGACATCGATTCTCTTGGTCAATAAAAATCCGGCCCTTTTGGACCTGTAACCCACCCTATGCTGTATCTTTGAAAATAAAAGCAAGAGGGTCCTGGAGAGGGATTTCCTCAATATAAAAGCCGTGTCAAAATTTTTCGACCTGAGATAGGATATTATCGAAAACCTCCTCAATAAGCTTTTGTGCTGCTTTTTTTCATCATAGATTATAATCTCGTCTATATTGCGGTTTCCTTCCAGTATTTCGTAACACCTGGGATGCGTAATAATCGCGATATACGCCTTGGGATATTTCTCTCTTACCGCCCTTATAAAAGGCGTTGCAAAAAGCGTATCGCCCAGCCAGTTAACATTTACGATAAGTATGTGTTTCATCTATTCCTCAATCTTTATCCCTGTGTTCTTTGATCCAGGTGTAAAAACCTGTTATCTCAAACCAGAATACAAATAAATTATCTGAAGTGCTGGATATCCTGAGCCTTTTCATGGCAAATATATCGTGCCTTGGGTATTTTTTTCCAGGATTTGTCGCAACCGCGATTTTATATCCTGCCTGCGCAACCTTTTCCCTGACATCCTTATTAAATCCGCCCAAAGGATAACTGAAAGCGGCCACTTCTTTATTTAAACGTTTTTCTATCGCGATTTTTGAATCGCGTATCTCGGAATCCAGTTTCTGTACCGGCTGCGTAGGAAGCCAGGGATGAGTCATTGTGTGGCTGCCTATTGCAATAAAACCGCTTTCAGACATCTCTGTAATCTGGCTCCAGGTAAGATATTCCTCTGTGCCGACCAATGCAGGGATTATAAAAATGGTGGCATCCAGGCCGAGTTGTTTTAAAACAGGGAGTGCATTGATATAATTATTTTCATATCCGTCGTCAAAGGTAATGGCTATTGTTTTTGAAGGGATTTTATTTTTCCTGATAATTTCAGCCAGATCTTCCAGTCTTACAACATTATAATGCTGATCTTTCAAAAAGCGCATCTGCCTTTTAAAGCTCTCAGGAGAAACGCTTAATCTTGAAGCGGCGCTGTTACCGTCTATTTTATGGTACATAATAACAGGTACCACATACTGCGCCCTTATAAATAACGCTGAGGTTACAATCAACGCCGATATTGCTATTGAAACAATAAAATATTTGCCTTTAAATATCTTCATCCCTTACCTCCGCCCTTCACTCTTTTATATAACTCTTCTGTCCTGTCTGCCATCCCATTTATAGAAAATTTTCTCACCACTATTTCTCTTCCGGCCTGCGCCATTTTCGCATAAAGCGCTTTATCCTTTAATAACCTTAAAACAGGTTCTGGCAAAAGTCCCGGTCTGGACGGTTCCACAAGAAAACCATTCACATTGTTCTCAATAACATTTGAAATTCCGCCCACATTAGTAGCCACAATAGGTTTCCTTGAAGCCATCGCCTCCAGAAGCGCCAGGCCAAGCCCTTCCCTCCTGGCAGGCGTAAACATAAAAATATCCATGATAGCCAGCACGTTCACTGTGCTCAGCTGCGGTTTAATAAACACCACGTTATCGGAAAGGCCGAGCCTCTGGCTTAGTTTTTCTATCTGGTGCCTTTTATCCCCGTCGCCTGCAAAAACAAGCTGCACATTTGGTTTTTTCTTGAGTATCTCAAAGAGCGCGTATAAAAGCGTATCGTGCCCCTTGTCAGGAGTAAACCTGGCTATCATACCTATCACGCTATAATCCCTTTTGATCCCAAACCTGTCCTTTAATTTATCTTTTTCATCCTCTGAAAAATCCTTGAGAAATTTCTTTATCTCTATGCCGTTATATATCATTAAAACCTTGTCTTTATTCACTCCGAAATAATTTATAAGGTTTTCTTTTACCGCATCGCTTATTGCAATAACCCTGTCTCCCCATGCCGGCAGTAAAATCCTTCCTATATTTTTATTAAAAAACCCGTGGCATGTCGTAACCAGCGGTACTGCGCATAATTTTGACACAAAAAACCCGATAACCTGCGTAATCCTTGTCTGGGAATGCACTATATCTATATGAAGCCTTTTAACTATTTTCGCAACCTCAGAAATGGCCCTGAAAACCTTCGGGCTTAGTTCAGATTTAGTCAATATGTCTATATTTATATGAGAAACTCCTGACTGAGCCAGTTCAGGCACAAGCATGCCGCCGTTGGACGCGACAAAAACTTCATGCCCATTTGCTTTCAGCGCCCTTGCAAGGCTGACGGTATAAGTGCTGATCCCGCCGATATTCAAATGAGTTGTTAATAATAAAATTCTCATAAAGCTCTTTTCTTCATTACCAATTTATATATCTCTTCCACGCTGATACTTTCCATGCATTTTGCATGCTTGCATTTAGTCTTATAGCATGGGCTGCATTTAAGGTCTTTTCTTACAACAACTCCTTTTTCATTCGGCTCAAAATGCCTTAAAGGATCAGTCGGCCCGAATAACGCTATAAAATCAACCCCCATGCTTGAGGCAATATGCATCGGCGCGCTGTCGCCTGTTATAAAAATTTTGCATCGTTTTATAAGCGCTGCAAGCTGCGTCACGCTAGTCATGCCTACGGCATTCACAGGCTTGGTGGAAGAAATTTTAATAAAGTCTTTCGCTAAGCTGGCGGCGTCATTTGACCCTACAAGAACCACTCTTATGTCTTTTTCGGCAAGCATGTCAGAAAGTTTTACAAAATTTTTCAAAGGCCATCTCTTGGTTTCCCATCTGCGGCTGGAACCTATATTGATACCCGCTAAAATCTGGCTGTCGCTGACCCATGCGCCCTTCAATAAAGCGTCTACGTATGAAAAATCCTCTTTTGAAGGCCATATCTCAAGATATGTGGAAACCCCCGCTGTATTGATCTTCATGCTCTTAAGAAGCCTGAATTGCTCTGCGAGCGGCGTAGCTTTTATATCCAGATATTTTATGCTTTTGTTTATAAAAAAACTCCATTTCCCGTTATCATAACCAAACCTTTCGGGTATAGCCCCCAGCCATGAAATCAGATGGCTGGTTTTATTGTTCTGAAAATCTATAGACATATCAAAATTCTTCCGCCTTAAGACAGCGGATGTCTTAAATAATCCTTTCATGCCCCTGTCCCGGCCTAATTTATCATACAGAATCAATTCGTCTATATAAGGGCAGTTTTTAAGTATCTGCTTAGACTCAGCCCCGATCAAAACGCTTATATGGGCCCCTGGAAAATGATTCCTAAGGATCCTCAAGCTCGGGACAATCAGCATCACATCGCCTATAGCCCCGAATTTTACAACAAGTATGTTTTTCTTTCTAGAGGCCTCTTCGTAAACTTTTATAGTATCCTCTGTCATTTTTACAAGGCTGTATTCCCTTTCTATTTTTTTCCTGGCTTCTATCGCAATATTTTTGGATAATTCCCTGTCTTTTAATACCCTTATTATCGAATTAACCATTTCAAGGATATCCCCGGGTTTTACCAGGACTCCCGTATGACCGTCTTCTATGATCTCCACTGCGCCGCCTATGCGGGTAGCTATGACAGGAACGCCGCTGGCGCCCGCTTCAATAATAACCCTTCCGAATGCTTCATGGCCTATTGAAGGGAGCACGAGGAGGTCCAGTTCGGACATAATCCTGGGTATATCATATTGCGCGCCTAAGAAATCCACATATTTTTCTATCTGAAGCTGTTTTGTAAGTGTCTTTAAATTTTCTATATAGCCGGGTTTATCTTTCGGCGCATTGCCTACTATCAAGACCTTTACTTTAGGAAACAACCTCGCTACCCTGGCCACCGCTTGGAGAAAAAATCCATGCCCCTTTATCGGGGTAATCCTGCCCACGACTCCAATTTTATACTCTGACTTTGAAGAAGCAGCAGGCATCTTGAATACAAACTTATCAAGGTCTACGCCCCTGGGTATCAGCCTGATTCTTTCATAAGGCACCTTAAAATCTTCTATCATATGCCTGCCTATAACAGAACTTGCCACGATTACAAACTTCGCCCATCCTGTTACGCGGCTTATAAAATGATTTGAATAATAGCCGTGGGCCGTCGTAATAAACTTGGCGCCGGTGTGCCTTGCCGCAAAAAATGCTATTATATTCGGAACGCGGGAACGACTGTGCACTATATCCACCCGCTCATCTTTTATAATAGCCTCCAGCTTTTTTATCGAATCCAGAATTGTAATCGGAGATTTTTTATGGACAGCCAGCTCAATGTGCCTAACATTCATTTCTATCAAATTCTTTACCAGTTTTCCCCCTCCGGACACTACAATAACCTTATGCCCTCTTTTAATAAGCTCTTTGGAGAGGTCAATCGTGCCTGTCTCCACCCCGCCCACATCTAACCTTGGAAGTATTTGTAAAATATTCATATTAATCCGGTTAATCTTTGCGCTATTTTTTTCCTGTCTTCCAGCTTTTTAATGCCCGGCCTTGTTTCCAGAATTTCTTTTATCTTGCTGTAAATCTCTCCGGGCCGCTCGGTTTGCAAATATCCTTGCTTCTCAAGATTCGATACCATCCTATCATATTTTGTAGGAGTAGCGAAGCGAGGCCAACAGCCGAGCTTCGCGCCAACATTGTCATTGCTGAAAACTATAACATGCTTTCCCGAGCTCGCTGCCTCCGAAACCATAGACATGCTTTCCGGGGAAGTCACAATGATATCGCTCAATCCGAATATACCCGCTACAGCGCCTTCTATATTTTTTTCATTTGCGATAATAAGCAGCTTGCAGCGTTTATTATCGCTGAATTTTTCTTTTAATAACCTGTCTATCTCCTGCGAAGTCCTTCTGGATGTGGAAATAAATACATCTAAATCCTTTTCTTCGCAGATTTTTATAACCCCGCTTATGACTTTTTCGACGTCTTCTTTTTTTAATTTAAAACCTTTGGCATCTCCTCCTATTAATACCCCGATCCCTTTAAGCCTGGAGCCGGGAGCCGGGAGCCTATTAGCTGCTTCCTCCATGCTTTTTTGAGTTATCCTGTTAGGCGCGCCTTCTGTTATCAGCACATTGTGTTTAATATTACCGCCTGCATCATGGCTCGGAAGGATAATTAAATCTATTTTTTTGCCATGGCCAAGCCCGGGCTTCATAATTACCGCGTTCCTGGCGTTATTCTCATATTTTAGAAATATATTCGCGGCAACTGTAGACGAACCGCAGGAAATAATAATATCCGCGTATTTATTTTTTATGTTTTCAAAAGACTCCTTTGTCAGACAGAATTTAACGCATCTCAAACACCCCTGGCATCTCGCGGAAGCGAAAATACCCGCAAGGCTCAAAAACACCTTCGTAAATATATTCTTAAATTTTATTTCTGCGGCATGGATTTTAACGATAGGTTTTTCTTCTACCCCTCGAGCCTGGAGCCTGGAACCCAGAGCCTCTTCTATCATCTCCGCTACTCCCATCGCCTGATTAAGATGCCCTGCTTTTCCGTCTATGAGAACCAGTACATTGCGCTGAGGCGTCGTTTTCCATCTTTTATGAGCCCACAGCCATTGCTCTGGAAATCTCCTTACCTGATCTTCCAGAATACCGGTTATCCTCTGAAGATTAACCTTTACATCCTTTTCCCTGTCTCCCGTATTTATAAGTTCAAGCGGCTCTCCTGCTTTGGCTATATGCTTATCTATCCCTACTCTGGTGATAAAAGAAGGGAGTATTACTGCGCCTGTCTTTATGCTAAACGCTATTATGCCTTGAGCAGTCGAAGCAGGCCTGTTGAAAAAATTCACAAACACTCCGTTCGCGCCGGCATCCTGGTCAGAAAGCATTGCGACTATGCCGTTATTATGCAGGGTTTTGACTATATCTTTTACCGAAAACCCCTTTGTTATAACCTTGCATCCTGTTGACTGCCTGAACTCGTTAAGAAGATTGTTTAATCTTTCGTATTTCTGCTCGCGCGCGAATACAGACATGATATAACCGTTTAAGCTTGCGACCAGAGACGCTATTTCCCAGTTCCCGAAATGAGCCGTAAGCACTATCACGCCTTTTCCTTTTTCCAGGCCGGATTTGATCGTATCCGCATTTTCAAGTTTTACGTGGCGCCCCAGGTAATCCTTGGCCATAAAAGGCAGTTTTAATAGTTCTATCACATTCATGCCCAGGTTCTCAAAATGCGCTTTATTTATTCTTTTCAGCTCCCCAGAGGATTTTTCCGGAAATGCGGCTTTTAGATTAGCATACGCGATCATCCTGCGTTTTATATTGAAAAAATATACGGCGTCTCCTATCCGCCTGCCCATCCATAACGCAAGCCCCAGCGGAACAAACCGTAACGAAACGCTGAAGGATTTAACTATTATAAATCCCGAAAAGTCTATTATAGAATCCATCTTCATTTTTAATTATCTCCAGCCTCACTTTTAACGCCAGATATTTCTGACCTTTAAGCTTAACCGCGTCTTTCTCAGTGACAATCACTGTATCAAGCTGATTTTTTTTACAATAGTCTTCTATCTGCGTAATATCATTTTTTGTATACAGATGATGATCCCTGAAAATAAAGTGCTTGTTGATTTTCAGCCCCAGGCGCAGGATTGTCTTTTCAAAGCATTCAGGACTGCCGATCGCTGAAACCAGCACCAGTTCTTTTTTTTGCAGTTCTCCGATATTCACCTTCTCAAATTCTATTCCCGACTCTATTCCAGATCTCCGATCGGGAATGAGATCATTGCTTGCGAACCTGTAAAAATACAAAGGCCTGTGTATGGCTTTTGCTATAAGGGCCCTTGGATTTATGGCCTTTAATTTCTTTTCCAATTTTTCCAATCTATTTTTATCAGAAACCAGGTCTGACTTTGTTATTAAAAATACATCCGCCCTTTTGAGCGAACCAGGGCCTTCGCGCAATGACCCTGCCGGTATTATCCATCCGTTTCCAAAAGGCCCTGTGGCATCCAGGCAGACTATATCCAGATCTCTGGCGAGCCGCCTGTATTGAAAGCCGTCATCCAATATAAGAGTATCGGAAAGATGATTCGCTATGGCTTCCAAGCCTGTCTTAACCCTGTCTTTTCCCGTCAAAACCGGCACCTTTGAAGTCAATTTCGGAAGAAGCTCTGACTCATCATTTCCATACCCTCTTATCAGGATAGCGGGCCTGCGGTTTTTCCTGGAAACCAGCTCCGCGATAAAAGCTACTACAGGAGTCTTGCCTGTCCCTCCCCATGTAATATTTCCGACGCTTATAACCTTAGCGCTGATTTTATGCTTTTTGAAAATATTAAAATTGTAAAACATGTTCCTGACAAAAATTATAATAAAATACAGGAATGCGAAAGGCATGCTTAATAAAAAAAGGATTTTTCTAAAAATCATCTGGCACCTATATAGTAAATATTCAAGCTATATTTCATATATAATATTATATTTACCTGGATTTGTAAAGATGATTAGGAATTTGATAAAATCTGCTCTATGGTACGCTGACAGGAACCTGAATTTTTATCTACCACGACCTTTGCATTATAGCCCATCTGATTTCTTTTCTCCGGATCGTTAAGAAGGCCTTTTATTGCTTTATAAAGCCCGGGGCCGTCCTGAATCTCTATTCCGGCATTATTTTCAAGAAGCATCCTTATGACATCCTGAAAATTGTATGTGTACTTCCCGAATATTATAGGTTTCGCAAAACTAGCGGGTTCTATCGGATTCTGGCCGCCTCTTTTTATCAAACTTCCTCCCACAAAAACTATATCACCAGCCGAATACATTGATCTGAGCTCGCCTATAGTGTCGAGAATAAATATGGGCTGACGGCTGATGACTGACGTCTGACGGCTAAGCAAAGAAATTTTTGCGGAATTGAATCCGTTTTTAGTTAAAAGTCTTTCTATCTCAGCTGCGCGTTCTATGTGGCGGGGCGCGATTAAAAGCCTCAAGTCAGCGTACTCATTCTTCAGGGTCTTAAAACAATCCAATATAACGTTTTCCTCTCCCTTGCTGGTGCTTCCGCATATTAATAACATTTCTTTTTCTTCAAGGCCTATTTTTTTTCTTAACCTGTCTCTGTCGCCTTCAGAGGCCTTAAGCCCGAGGTCAAATTTAAGATTCCCTGTCACAAACACCCTTTCTCCGGGCGCGCCTAATTCTTTTATCCTTTTAGCGTCGCTTTCCGACTGCATAAGCAAAATAGAAAATTTCTTCAAAAGGTTTGATATAAAAAATCTTGCTTTTTTATGCCTCGAATAGGACCTCGGGGAAATCCTTCCGTTTACCATAACCAGCTTTGCGCCTCCGGCATAAACAGATTCTATCAGGTTAGGCCAAAGCTCTGCCTCCATTGAAATAAAAATTTCCGGCTTCACGATATCCACCACCTTATTGACTATAAAACTCAGGTCAAACGGAAGATAAAATGCCGCCTCTTCTTCCTCCAGCATCCTGGCCGCCGCATTATATCCGGTATTTGTTATAGTGGAAAAAATCAGCTTGCGCCCCGGAAACGCCTTTCTTAAAAGAGGGGTTAGCGGGCCTATGGCCTTCATCTCTCCCAGGCTTACGGCATGAATCCATATAATCTTATTTTTCGCGCATATCGATTTTAATTCTTTGGATAGAAAGCCGAGTTTTTCTTTCAGGCCGTATCTATAGCGCCTGGTTACCACAAGATATGGCAGATAGAATATGCCAAAAATAAAAAACGCTATATTATATAAAATTCTCATTGGTTATTTGTAATATGTAGCGCAGGAACTTTCTGATTCCCACACAGATACGGATTTTAGGCTCAGGCCTTTTTCTTTTACGGAATCTTTGAGCTTTTGGTAGATGATCCTGGCTATATTTTCAGCAGAAGGGTTTTGTTTTTTAAAAATATCTAATTTATTCAGGTATGCGTGGTCTAATTTTTTCAATACATCCTTCAGCCTGGCTTTGAGTATGACAAAATCCACGGATATCCCTATGTCATTGAGGCCTGATTTCTCAAACCTCGCCTCCACCTTCCAGCTATGCCCGTGCAATGCCTCGCATTTACCCTTGTATCCCCTGAGGTTATGGGCGCTGGAGAAATCGCCTTTTATCAATATTTCATACATAATCCGCCTTTCTAGCGCCTTTTATCTTCGTGCCTAAAAATTTTTCCCCTACCCTCACAAAATGCTCCACGGCATCTGTCGCAAAAAATTTATGCTTAGGCTTTTTTTGCCCTGACAATTTTCCAAGCGCCATTAAAATGTTATGGACTTCATCCGCCACAGAACTTGCGGAATCAACTATCTTTACATGCCTGCCCATAACCTTTGAAATCACAGGTTTTAAAAGCGGGTAATGAGTGCATCCTAATATCAGCGTATCTATTTTTTTAGCCATAAGCGGCTTGAGATATTTTTTAACAATATCGAAAGTAACGCCTTCTTTTAACCAACCCTCTTCTACTAAAGGCACGAATAACGGGCACGCCTTTGACACTGCTTCCACATCCCTGGAAAAATGCCTTAGCTCTTTCTCGTATGCCTTGCTTTTTACTGTGGTATACGTGCCTATAATGCCCACCCTGTTATTCCTTGTTACCTGTACAGCCTTTTCAGCGCCCGGTTTTATAACGCCCACTATCGGAATGCTGAATTTTTCTCTTAGCGCATCAAGGCTTGTGCTGGAAGCGGTATTACAGGCGACAACGATAAGCTTAACCTTGAATCTCATCAGGAAATCCGCGTTCTCAACAGAATACTTTTTTATTGTCTCGGGGGATTTTGTGCCGTATGGAACCCGCGCAGTGTCACCCAGATACACTATCTCTTCGTTAGGCAGTCTTTTAAATATCTGCTTTACAACAGTCAACCCCCCTACTCCTGAATCAAATATGCCGATGGGTCTGGTCTTCATAAACACCCTCATTTATACCAGAAACTATCTCAAAAAGCAATGGAATTACACTTATTGGGTATGTCATATCTAAAGATAGGCAAAATCCTGGGCATTGACCCCAAAACCGTAAAAAAATCAGTTCTGTCACACCAACAATATTCTTCGAGCGAGCGTAGCGAGTCGAGAAGCCTGTCATTCCCGCGAAAGCGGGAATCCAAAAGAAGGTAACTCCATGCCCCTACCATTCGGCATCTATAACCTTATAAACCCAGAAAGATACACCTGGACCCAAGTCCGCATATTACACGAAACCGATAAAGCCATCCTTATAACCGCCCCATTTGTCATTGCGAGCCTCTCGTCTGTCATTGCGAGCGAAGCGAAGCAATCTCAAAATAATAATATCAAGATATGGATACCAAAGTCGCGGATTTATGGGATAAGATTAAGAAATGACGTTTTTGAAATTTATGTCAAGGAAAGCATTGCAGGATAATCGTTCAAAATCAGCCCCATTAGGCATAGGTACCATTTTGTTGACGTCAACAAAATGGTCGCTTATATTCTGCCAGAATTCATACGAGTGGTTTTCTTTAAAAAATTTTAGCCCATGCGCGCTTTTCAGAAAAAGTAAGTTTTGTTTTCATTTTTATAGGTATTTTTTACCGTCAGCTGCCTCTAATTTCAGTCGGTGACAATTTGTCACCGACTCTCACAGCCCTCTTTTTTCACCGCCATCTGACTATTAACCTAACCAGTCAGTAACAAGATGGTTATGGTGTTCCGGATAATCTTTTAAGTTTCTCAGACTGCTTTAAAAAATTATTCCTTGAAACAATAGGCCTTTTTATTTTTCTCTCTAACTGCCTTCTCGCATTACCGGCAATCTCACCTCCTGCCCTGGCATCTGATTTAAGTTTTGGCACGCCTTCAGAATCTTCAGTGCGGTGAATTTCAGTAGTTGCTCTTTCCCCTAGCATCGTAAATATGAGCTCAAAATCATCCATATGGTCGCGGAGATTTTCGCGTTTCAATCCCTTGATCTTCTTATACTTACTTGGAGTAACTCCAAATGCCGCTTTTGAAATTTCCGCTGTCAGAATCTCATAGTCTTTCTGCTTTTCTGCGCCGCGCTTCTGCCATTCATCAGTTAGTTCTTCGCGGATCGCAATACCCCTCATCCTCTTCTCAATCCAGTCATCGCTGTAACCTTTTGCTTTATATAACGCCCTTGTTCTTTTTGTGGCTAATTCAGGATCTTCGATTTCCTGAATACGCTCATAGCCCACCCTTGCCAGCCATCTTTTAAATGGTTCAGCTTTAGGCGATGGCACCGACTGGATAATACGAAAAATCCCCTCTGTATTGGCACAATCGGTTTCATATCTTTTACCATCAGGCGCTTCTAATTTGAGTCCGTGACAGAATGTCACGACCTCGCTTCCTTCTTCTTTTAATCTTTGTTTTAATTTACGCCAATACGCGCCCGCATCAATGCTATCCGTTAATACTTCGCACACATCCACAACCGAAAACCACCATTCCTTATTATGGATGGTCTTCCTTATCTCTTTCTTCCGGAAAATAGCAATCTTAGTAACAGCCATCTCTTTTGTCATTTGCTCCTCCTGTTTTTATTTATTTTACAGCCAAACAATAAAGCAGGCAATGAAAATATCCCTCTTAACTATTTTACCATCGGCACTCTTCAATGGCAAATTGAGTAAAAATTCTCATTCCTTCATCATCCTGCATCTGATTATAAGCTTTAAGGTACTTCAAAGCCTCTTTCGACCGCCATTGATGAGCCAGAGTCATCATAATAGTAGTCTGTGCTCTAGGGCTAACCCTTTTCTGTAGAAGCAATTCGCCCATCTGGATTACTATTTCCCTTGGCAGCCTATCCCCATCTGCATAGTTGCCAGGATATTTGCGTAATTCATCACAATACGCCCAAAATTCCTGTTCATTCATAACCGCCTCCCGTCTGTCATTGCGAAGCCGCCAATTCTTTGGCGGCCGAAGCAATCTATGTTCTACTATATAAGACACATCTCGAGGCGATTTTCTTTCAAATATTTTGAGATTTTTTTACATGTGGCGATTGCGGGGTAACAGGTACAAATTTTCGAACCGGTTGCAGTGGTGGAGGCGGCGGAATTCGAATCCGCGTCCTTCAATATCCCAACAAGAGTATCTACATGTTTAATCCGCCTTTTAGTCTCACTTAATATTCTCCGACGAATGGGATAATATCAAGCAAAGCCTTTTCTATGCTCCTCGCCGGCCGCTAAAAAGCATAAAGTCGGCAAGCCAGCCTGCTAATGACGTTTATCAGATCCCGCAGGCTGAACCTGTAAACGGGTTGCCTAATTAGGCAACAGCTACCGCCTCGCTGGAAGCAAGGATCGCTTCCGCTTCAGCTACTGCATTGTAGTTGGCGTTTAATTTGTGCCAGGTGTTTAATGAGGCCTCCCGACAACCTCAACATGCTGCTCTTATCAAGCCTATCAAAGTCGAAACCTTTCGCCCCCTCCTTTATTTTAATCTACTTCTCTTTGCCCTTGCCAAAGCTCTATCTGATTCTCTTTTCCTGATCGATTCGCGCTTATCGTATTGCTTCTTGCCCTGGCCCAGGCCCAGCTCCACCTTCACAAACCCATTCTTAAAATAAGTCTTTAACGGAATAAGCGCCAGGCGTTTCTGCAAAACCTGGGCTGATAAATATTCTATCTGCTTCTTATGTAAAAGCAATTTTTTCGGCCTTAAAGCGTCTTGCTCTTTACTGTCGTATTCGTAAGGACTTACGTGCATATGATAAAGAAAGATCTCGCCTTCTTCAACCTTTGCGAAACTTTCAGCCAGGCTAGCCTTTCCTGATCGTATTGACTTTACCTCCGTGCCTCTTAATTCAAGGCCTGCCTCTATGGTTTCGATTATAAAAAAATCCCGCCTGGCTGACCTATTGGTAATAACAGAATTATATTCCATATACTAGGGATTTACTATACCAAAAAATCTTAGAGAAATCAAGGCAATTGACAGGCAGGCTAAATGAAGGTATACTTATTTCACTGCTATTGCGGAAGTGGCGGAATTGGCATACGCGCAGGTCTCAGAAGCCTGTGGCTGTAAAGCCTTGAGGGTTCGACTCCCTCCTTCCGCACCAAATTTTGCGAAGCAAAATTTGTCCTGAGCGAGGCTGCTGAAAGCAGCCGAGTCGAAGGACAAAATAACCTAAAACTTACCCACAAAGTAGGGGACACTTAAGTGTCCCCTACTACTTTTAATGCCCGCCGATACACTGCTGCCTTAGTCAGTCGGCTGGTATCAATATAACAATTAGCTGGGATTCGGCAAAAGCTCTTAAAAAACTTTCTGGCAAATTCATATTTATTCCTATATTTTGCGCTGTAGAGCCACTTGCCCCCGCGATCTCTTTTCTTCTTTTTCCGGATTCTCAGGTTAAGAGTCTTCCACGATGCCTCCAGTTTAATCGTAAATATCTGCCCAAAAGGCAATGCTGTTCTTAAAAAAGCTTCCCGAGAATTTAATCCGGTGGTCTCGAGTATGCAACTCTTCCACCGGAGCCGTGATAACTCTCGAAACAAAGCTACCCACGCATCAGCCTCACCAAGAGCCGTCTGTGGAAATCGTGCGCGGTAATGACCGATACAAAACACAGGCACTTTTAATACCTTGCTCAACCTTTGCGCTAAAGTCGTCTTTCCAGCGCCTGGTAAACCAATAATGTGAATAATAGGAATTGTTCGCTTATGCATATTTTTATTCCGAAAACAATAACTCATCTAAGGTAAAAATTAAGCGGCTTTATCTGGCGTCCCACCATACAAATCCTGGGTTAAATCAGACTGCCAATATTCTTTGGTAGTAACATTCATAATTGTAAGCTTTCCTGACCAACCAGCTCCAGTATCAATATTCCAAATATTACAGGCATGGATAGGCTTTAAGGTATTATAAAGTTCCGTTGTAGTATGGCCGACAAAAATATCTTTGTAACTGCTAAGTTTACATTCATTCCTTATTGACTGCATCTTCCAGGCCGCATCAAAAAGCGTCCGATCCCAAACCAATATCTGCGCGTTATGATTCGATAACGATATATCCGGATTGAACCCGCCATGAACAAATATCTTGTCCTCAATTTCAATCCAAAACTGGCCGCTTTTTAAGAAATCAATGTGCGCCTTCGGCATAGGCTCGCCGCCATATGATGCAATAGTCCTATCGCCGCCCTGACTCGTCCATATCTTTGGCTTGTCGCCGCGAATCGCCCAATCCAGCGCCCACATATCGTGATTTCCGATTACCAAATCGCAATGCTTTACCTTTAGAAGTTCATCAATACACTGCCGCACCTCTGGATAACCATCGCATACATCTCCGATTACGATCAGCCTGTCTTTTATCCTATCAAACCCTGATCTTTCAAAGCATTGCAAGAGAGCCTTATAAGCGCCGTGAATATCTCCTATAACAATAGTCCGCATTAAACTTTCCTTATCGCTCTTCATCATTCTCAATCTCATCCTCGCATGGCGGATACTGTAACGGCGCCTTTCCTATGCTTTCCAATATTATCGGCTTTAAATCCCATTTTTCAGCATTCCGCCTCTCTTTTAACTCCACAGTAAACTGCCAGCCGTCGCCGTAATCAAAAAGGAAAATCAGTTTTTCTCCTATATACTTGAAAGCTTGAGATATTTTTACCTTCTTAACGCCTTTTGCTATTCCTCTGGTAGGTTCTTCTCCGACATCAACAAAAAGCTCAAACGCCTTTTTGCAATTCATCCTGTCTTTTAAGGTATCGTAAAATCCGAAGCAATGATCAAAATAAAAGC